>Ga0302254_10000052_pt1 | contig 19669 bp, 17 predicted proteins | sample I_Fen_E1_4_FD_194573 | JGI IMG/M metagenome (GOLD analysis project Ga0302254, IMG submission 194573) | Peat permafrost microbial communities from Stordalen Mire near Abisko, Sweden - I_Fen_E1_4 | ecosystem: Environmental > Terrestrial > Soil > Wetlands > Permafrost | place: Sweden: Abisko... | reverse complement strand
ATGGGGTATGGGGCAGCCATCGGCTGGATGATGTTCGTGATCGTTCTGATCCTGACCATAGCCCTGCTCGGCTTCGCCCGGAAACGCGTCTACTACGCCGGCGGTGAGTCATGACGACCAAGCCGGAGTCGCGGCTCCTCTCGTTCGCCGATCGTGGCCCGGTGGCGAAGAGCTACAAGAAGTACTTCGCGAAGGCGTCCCTCACGTTCTTCGCCGCGATGATCCTTGGCGTCTTCCTCCTGCCGCTGCTTTATATGGTCGACACGTCGTTGCAGCATCCGGACCAGCGGACGGTCGCCGGTTCCCCCGTATATCCGGCCGTGGCGCGCCAAGGAACGTACCAGGGCAACACGTACCCGATCTACGTGGTGCCGATGCCCGATGGATCTACGAAAGAGATGATGCTCGTCGAGCCGGGTCGAGTCCAGAGCACCTTCGTCGACCCGAACGACGCGTCTCAGACGCCGGTCGAGTGGCAGGGTTCGTGGCGGACGCTGAGCCAGGCTTGGTCGTTCAACATCGACTTCGACAACTTCACCACGGTCTGGTCGCAGCTCAACTTCCCGAGGATGCTGTTCAATACCGCGGCGATCGCCATCCTGAGCACGATCGCGGCCGTCATCTCGGGTTGTCTCGTGGCGTATGGCTTCGCTCGGTTCCGGTTCCCCGGCAAGAACATGATGTTCGTCGTCCTCCTGGCGACGATCATCCTGCCGTTCCAGGTGACCCTGATCCCGACGTACATCATCTTCACGAGAATCGGCTGGAGCGGCACATGGTTACCACTGATCATCCCGCATCTGTTTGCCAACGCATTCAACGTGTTCCTGCTGCGCCAGTACTTCCTATCCATTCCGCGCGATCTGGATGAGGCTGCGATGATCGACGGCGCGAGCCCGTTCCGAATTCTTCGCTCCGTAATCCTGCCGATGTCCGTCCCGGCCATAACCGCCGTCACCCTCTTCCATTTCTTCTTCTCATGGAACGACTTCTTCCTGCCGCTCCTCTACCTTCAGAGCAAGCCGGAGCTGCAGACACTCCCGGTTGCAATCCAGGCCTACAACCAGCTCTATGTGTCCGAACCAACCCTAATTCAGGCAGCCGCACTCATGACCATGGCCGTGCCGGTCGTCGTATTCTTCCTCGCTCAAGGCGCGTTCATGCGGACCGTCGTGATCACTGGCGTCGAGAAGTAGATCCGTGCGGTACGGAAATTTCGACGATGCCAATCTCGAATACGTCATCACACGTCCCGACACACCGCTGCCGTGGATCAACTACCTCGGCAGCGAGGACTACTTCGGGCTGATCTCGAACACCGCCGGCGGGTACTCCTTCCTCCTGGATGCCCGCCTGCGGCGGTTGACGCGGTATCGATACAACAACGCGCCGCTCGACCTCGGAGGGCGGTACCTGTACCTGCGCGACGACGACACGGGCGACTACTGGAGTCCCAGCTGGCAGCCGACGCAGAGTGATCTCGAGGCGTTCGAGTGCCGGCACGGCATGGGCTACACGACGATCGCGTCGAAGCGCGCCGGGATCCGCGTCGAGACGCGGTACTTCGTGCCACTCGGGGAGACGCTCGAGGTCTGGCGGGTCCGCGTGACGAACGAGCGGTCGGAACCGGCTCGGGCCTCACTGTTCGGGACGGTCGAGTTCTGCCTTTGGGATGCGCTGGACGACGCCACCAACTTCCAGCGTAACTATTCCATCGGCGAGGTCGAAGTCGACGACGGCGTCATCTACCACAAGACCGAGTACCGAGAGCGACGGAACCACTTCGCGTATTTCGCCTGCTCCGATCCGTCGGCGGGCTTCGATACGTCGCGCGACGCGTTCCTCGGACCGTACCGCGGCTGGGACCGGCCTATCGCCGTTGAGCGTGGGACAACCTCGGGATCGATCGCTCACGGCTGGCAGCCAATCGGCGCTCACCAGGCCCGCCTGGAGCTTGGCCCCGGCGAGACGCGCGAGGTCAACTTCGTCCTCGGCTACTCCGAGAACCCCAAGGATGCCAAGTTCGATCCACCCGGCTCCGGGAAGCTCGATAAGCGGCGGGTCCGACCGGTCATTGCGCGCCACCTGGATCCCGTCGTAGTCGAGGCCGCAGTCACCGCGCTGGCCCGGGGTTGGGCGGAACGGCTCGGGGCATTCCAGGTCGAGACCGGCAATGAGCACCTCGACCGGATGGTCAATATCTGGAACGCCTACCAGTGCATCGTCACGTTCAACCTGTCGCGCTCCGCGTCTCTGTTCGAGTCCGGCATCGGACGCGGCATGGGCTTCCGCGACTCGAACCAGGACCTGCTCGGCTTCGTCCATATGGTTCCCGAGCGCGCCCGTGAGCGGCTCCTCGACATTGCGGCGACGCAGCTCCCGACCGGCGGCGCCTACCATCAGTACCAGCCCCTTACCAAGCGCGGCAACGACGACGTCGGATCCGGGTTCAACGACGACCCCGCCTGGCTAGTGCTCGCGGCCTCGGCCTACATCAAGGAGACCGGCGACCTCGCCATCCTGGACGAGCCGGTCCAATACGACAACCTGCCTGGAACCGAGCGGCCGCTCGTCGACCATTTGCGACGGGCGATCGACTACACGCTCGAGAGACTCGGTCCCCACGGGCTGCCACTCATCGGACATGCGGACTGGAACGACTGCCTCAACCTAAACAGCTTCTCGGACACTCCGGGCGAGTCGTTCCAGATGGCCGAGCACCTCGAGGGCGGGGTTGCCGAGTCGGTGTTCATCGCCGGCCTCTTCGTGATCGCGACCGGCGAGCTGACCGCAATCGCCGAGCAGCGGGGCGACGACAGGGAGGCGGCGCGGCTGCGGACGGCGGCTGAGGCCATGGTCGCGGCGGTCGACGCCTACGGCTGGGACGGTGGCTGGTTCCGGCGTGCATTCGACCATTTCGGCGAAGCGATCGGCTCGGCCGCCAACGACGAGGGCCAGATCTTCATCGAGCCGCAGGGGATCTGCGTCATGGCGGGCATCGGGCTGGACGACGGGCGAGCGACGCGCGCCCTCGCGGCGGTCCGCGAGCGCTTGGCGACGCCGCACGGGATCCTCCTCGTGCAGCCCGCCTTCACCTGGTACCAGCCGCGGCTTGGCGAGATCACGTCCTACCCGCCCGGATACAAGGAGAACGCCGGCATCTTCTGCCACACGAACCCGTGGCTGATGATCGCCGAGGTGCTGGCGGGCAATCCCGAAGGCGCCCTCGACTATTACATGCGCATCAATCCGTCGGCCCGCGAGGCAATCTCGGACATTCACCGCTGCGAGCCGTACGTCTACTCCCAGATGATCGCTGGGCGCGACTCTGCGACCCCCGGTGAGGCGAAGAACTCGTGGCTGACCGGCACGGCGGCCTGGAACTACGTGGCCGCGACACAGTGGATTCTGGGCATCAGGCCCGAGATCGACGGCCTGCGGATCGACCCGCGCCTGCCCGTGGCGTCAACCGGCTTCCGGGTGACGCGGCGGTTTCGCGGCGCGACCTATCGCATAACCGTCCATCGGGATCCGGACGCCGGTGACGCTGGTGACGGCGGGACCCGGGTGACCCGGCTCGTCGTCGATGGCATACCTGTCGAGGGCAACCTGTCGCCGCTGCCGGGACGGCGGTCCGAGGTCGTGGTCGAAGCCTTCCTGGGCATCCCCACGAAGGTGCCCGAGACGACGCCGGGCGGCTAGGGCACTCGCGGGTTCGGGCGGCTAACCGGTGATCCTCCCCAAGATCCGGGACCCTCGGTTCATCACCGTGCGTCGCGGCGGGACCCTCCAGGACGACGATCATCGTCTTCTGGCGGTGTGGGCGGCTGACTGCGCGGAGCATGTGCTGCACCACTTCGAGCAGGCACGGCCGAAGGACGACCGTCCACGTCGGGCGATCGACCTCGGACGTGCCTGGGCGCGCGGTGAGATCACGTGGGGAGAAGCCCGCACGGCGGCCGGCCATGCCCAAGCTGCAGCAAGAGAGCTGCGCGGAGCCGCTCGGCACGCCGCGTTTGCTGCCGCCCAGGCGGCGGCGGTGGGGCATGTGGCGGCCCACGAGCTCGGTGCCGCGGCCTATGCGATCAAGGCCGAGCGTGCGGCAGCGGCTGAAGGCGAGCGCGCGGCGGCCGGCCGCCTGGAATGCCAGTGGCAGCGCGCCGAACTCCCCAACGAGATCCGAGAGCTCGTGCTCGACGACCAGCGGCTGCGCAACGAATTGTGCTGGTTTGCGTTCGACTGCTGATGCAGCTCGCCCGGCGACCGCGCCGATGAACGAATCAGTGCACGGAGTGCCGCTCGTACAGCCTCATCGCCCAGACGTACGACACGGCCGCGATGCCCGCGCACCACGCCATCGCGAGCAACCCGTCGTTGCCGAAGGATGTGCCCGTCAGTAGGCCGCGCAGCGTCTCGATGATTGGCGTGAAGGGCTGGTACTCGGCGAAGAGCTTCAGCGGGCCGGGCATCGAATCGGTGGGGACGAAGGCGCTGCCCAGGAACGGCAGCAGGATCAGCGGCATCGGCAGGTTGCTGGCGGTCTCGACGCTGTTGGTGACCATGCCGAGCGCCACTGCCAGCCAGATCAACGCAAACGAGGTAATTGCCAACAGGCCGATTACTCCGAACCACTCCATTGGGCCGGCGCTGGGCCGGAAACCAAGGATGACCGCCGCGCCAAGCACTACCGCGATGCCGATCGCGGCCTGGACCATGCTGCCGAGCACGTGTCCGGTGAGCACCGACGCGCGCGATATCGACATTGTCCGAAACCGTGCCACGATGCCGCCGGTCATGTCCATGGCGACCGAGATGGCCGTTCCCTGAACGATGGCCGCGATAGTCATGACCAGGATCCCGGGCGTCACGTACTCCAGGTACGCGGCCCGGCCGCCTGCGGTGCCGGGAATCACGGCGGCACCGCCCAGGCCCGCGCCCAGAGTCCCGCCGAATACGAACACGAAAAGCAGCAAGAAGACGACCGGCATCCCCACCACGAACATCGTCAGCGATGGGTAGCGGACCATATGGCGAAGCTGCCGGCGCAGCATCGTCGCCGAATCGCCGAAGTAAGCAAGAGCGTTCATCGATCAATCGCCTCCTGTGGCTCTGTCGTATCGGGATGCCCGGTGAGGGCCAGAAATACGTCGTCGAGGTCGGGCGTGTGGACCGTCAGACCGCACACCTCGACGCCGGCGTCGTCCAGCCGGTCGAGCATCGACTTGAGCGAACGGACGTCGCCGCCGCCGGGAACCTGGAGAGTGAGAGCCTCGTCGTCTCTCGAAGTCGCCGCCAGGACCCGGGCGGCCCTTTCGAGCACCATCGCATCCGCGAACTGAAGGCTGATGTGACCGCCCGGCACGAGCCGCTTCAACTCAGCCGCAGTGCCCTGGGCGACGAGCTTGCCGTGATCGAGCACGGCGATGCGGTCGGACAGCTGGTCGGCCTCTTCCAGATACTGGGTCGTGAGGAAGATCGTGACGCCGCTCCCGACCAGGCCGCGGACGATCTGCCACATCGTCCGCCGGCTGCGCGGATCGAGGCCGGCGGTCGGCTCGTCGAGGAAGATGATCCGCGGGTCACCCACGAGGGTCATTGCCAGGTCCAGGCGGCGCAGCATCCCGCCGGAGTAGGTGGAGACGGGCTTGCTGCTCGATTCGGCCAGGTCGAACCGATCGAGCAGCTCAGCGGCGCGTCGGCGTCCTTCACGCTTGCCCATGTGGCGGAGGTCCGCCATCAGTACGAGGTTCTCCTCGCCGGTGAGGAACTTGTCCACGGCGGAGAACTGGCCGGTCACGCCGATGGCTGCTCGAACGGCGTCCGGTTCGCGGCTCAGGTCGTGGCCTGCGACCAGCACGTGGCCTTCGTCGGCCGAAATGAGCGTGGAGAGGATTTGGACGGTCGTGGTCTTCCCGGCGCCGTTCGGGCCGAGAAGTGAGTAGACGGTTCCCTGGGCGACCTCGAAGTCGATGCCGTCCAGGACGACCTGGCGGCCGTATGACTTGCGCAATCCGTCGACCTGGATCGTGGGCCCAGAATGATTGGCGATCATGGTGCCTCGCTTTCAGCGCCGGGCAGCACGAGGCATGGCGAAGCCTGAGGGCGGCCACGCGGGGGGTGCCCGAAGTAGTGGGGACTTGGATGGAACGGCGGCCGGCGACGGCGTCAGCGCGTCGCGACAGCCTCAGGCGTCGGGATCTGGGCCCGCCCGCGAGTTAGATGTCGAGGTCTTCGACGGTCGCTTGCCGAGCCGATGCGGCCACGATGTCGTAGAGCTGAGGGGGGACCTTCTCGCGCAGCTGTTCGACCGACTCGAATACCTCGAGGCTTGATTCGCCGGAAGAGAAGGTCCAGTTGTAGTTGCCCAGACCGAGCCAGCTGCGCCAGCCCGCGGGATTGCCGTCAGCGTCGCGACCCGCCCACTCCGGGGACTTCTGGACGTGAAGGACCAACTTGCCGGTGCGAGTTCCGTAAACCCGATACATCTCCTCTCGGCTGTTCGTCGAGTTGCCCCACTCGCCCAGCAATACCCCGTTGAAGCGCTGCTTACGGTCGCCCTTCGGCCCAACGCGAACGGTGATCTCCTTGAAGCCTCCGAGTCGGCCTTCTTCGAGGTCGACGTAGCGTCGCAGCGCTGTGGTGATGGCGGAAGACAGGTTTCCGCCCGCGAGTTCCTGCGCTCGCTGGTAGATGGGGAGATCGCCATCTGAAACGTAGATCGTCTTGTTCGGCACCCTAGCATCCTAACTCCCAAGGTTCCGGGTCGCTAGGGCCAGTATACATATACGTATAGTTGGGTCAAGTACGGTCGCGAAATGGCCGACGGCCCAGCCGAGCCGCGTACCTCGCGCACGAACGACGCCAAACCTATTGACAATCGAGTGTAACCAATCGATCATCGATAGATGAATACCTTCGCAACACGCCTGCTCCGCGTCGCCCTTGTCGCGATCCTGCTAGGGACCGTGCTCGCTCAGGTGATCATGCCCGTGCTCGCGTCCGAGGAAGGGAAGACTTTCCCCGAAGTTGCGTACCTCGTCGTTCCTTACTCGGTCGCCGCCATCCTCTTCATCGGCTGCGGCCAGGTGGCGCTGCTCGCCGTCTGGCAGCTGCTGTCGATGGTCAAAGGCGAGGTCATCTTCACCCGCCGAGCCCTGCGCTGGGTCGACGTCATCACGGCCTGCGCGGCGGTTGCCACAGTTCTGAGCGTGGGTGTCCTGATCCACATGCTCAGCTTCGTCCCCGGCGGCGGCGGACCAACGATCTACTTCCTGGCCGCCTGCATCGCCGGCGGACTGGCGTTCGTGGCCCTCATGGTCGTCATGCGAGGCTTGCTCGAGTCGGCAATCGCCGACCGCACCGAGCTCGACGAGACGATCTGATGGCCGTCATCGTCGACCTCGACGTCATGCTCGCCCGACGCAAGATGTGTGTGGGCGACTTTGCCGACGCCGTCGGCATCACCCCGGCGAACGTCGCCGTCTTGAAGAACGGGCGCGCCCGAGCCATCCGGTTCACCACCCTGGACTCGATCTGCCGGGTGCTCGATTGCCAGCCGGGCGACATCCTGCGGTGGGCCGCCGACCCGCCCGCCTAGCTGAAGGCGCCGACGCCCCGAGCGGCAACAGGCCTCGCGCAAGCGGACAAAGCGCCCCTCGGTCCATACTCGTCCGATGGAGTCGAACTTCTTCGTAAGGCGGATCAAGGGTCTCTTCCCGATCCTCGCGCTCGCCGTAGTGGCCGTCGTCGCGGTGACCACCGCCATGACGGTCCTCGGAAACACCCAGGCCGACGCCACGCCCTCACCCTCCGGCCCGCCGGCGACGCCCACGATCGCTCCCATCGGATCGCCCTCGGAGTTGCCGACCGACAGCCCAACGCCGCTGATGAGCGTCCCGCTTCCGTCCTCGATGCCGGTCATCCTCACCGTCTACCACGGCGAGCGCGACCCCAAGCGAATCTGGTTCGTCGTCTGGCGCTACCCCCAATTCCGCAACGGCAGCACGCCCCTCGCGAGCGTCGTGAACCAGGACATCCTCGATGAAGTGAGGACTCGGATCACGGCCTTCGAAGGCGGTCCGGCGGCCGTGCGGCAACTCCCCGGCAAGAACAACACCCTGACCGGCACGTTCACGGTGAACATGCTCGCTTTCGACCTGGTGAGCCTCACCTTGAAATGGGTCGACGACACGGCCCCGGCGCATCCGGCCACCAACATCGAGACCCTGACGTATGCGCTCAGCACCGGCGAGCGACTCGACTTCGGCCAGCTCTTCACCGACCCGCAGGCGGCAGTTTCGATCCTTTCGCAGCAATCCCGCGACCAGCTGAAACGGTCGCTCGGCGGTGCTTACGACCAGGTGGTCGTCGAGGCCGGCACGTCCGCGGTGGCCAGCAACTTCTCAAACTGGGCGCTCACCACGGCCGGTCTCAAGATCACCTTCGCCGAGTACCAGGTGGGCACGATTGCGGCCGGGATGCCGGCCGTGTTGATTCCATGGTCGAATCTCAGAAGCGTGATGAAACCTGAGGGACCGGCCGCCCGCCTCGTCGGATCACCGGCCAGTACCTGAACGACCCGCGCGATCGGGGCCGAGCCGCGCGCGGCCGGAACCGGGCGGCGATTCCGGCCGGCCCAGCTGCGATCCGGCCCGAACGAACCTCGACCTGACACCTCCGGCCCGTCCTCGTATCCTTGGCGTGGCGGCTCACAGCCCGCGGGCGGCTAAGTCCGAGCGGACACGGTTTCAATGCAGATTTCAATCCCACCGGGCGGCAGGATCACCTCTCGACCCGGCACATCGGAGGCGGCATGGCGGCTGAATACAACGCAACAGTGTCGGGTCGGGAGGAAATAGCCCCCGGCCTGATCATCTTGCGAGTCGTCCCGGACAAGCTGCCGTTCGAGTTCAAGGCCGGCCAGTACGTCGTCCTGGGCGTCAAGGCCTCCGTGCCGCGCGTGGACGAGGCGGAAGGCGATTCGGAGCCGAGCGTCGTAGCAGGCGTGGCGGCAGGCGTGGCGGCCGGGGCAGGTTCCGCCTCGCCGCGGCCGGCCGCCGTCGCGTCCACGACCACCGCCATTGCAGGCACACCCGAGAGCCAGGCCGCCGTCGACGCCCAGGCCGCGGCCGTCGCCGCAGCCGCACTCGATCCCGATCGGATGATCCGCCGCGCGTATTCGATCGCTTCGGAAAGCCGCGCGGACGAATACATCGAGTTCTACCTGACCCTCGTCCTCAGCGGCGAGCTGACGCCGCGAGTGTTCACCCTCAAGGTTCGCGATCGCTGCTATGTCGGCCCCAAGGCGGTCGGGGTCTTCACCCTCGACAAGGTCGCGCCCGGCAAGCACGTGCTGATGATCGGCACAGGCACGGGCCTCGCGCCGTACATGTCGATGCTGCGCAGCGAGCTGGTCTGCAACGGGCCGCGGCAGTTCGTCGTGGTCCACGGCGCGCGATATTCGTGGGACCTGGGCTACCGGACCGAGCTGACCGGCCTGGCCCGCCATTGCGGCAACTTCCACTATGTCCCGGTCATCACTCGACCGGACGACGACATCACGTGGCGCGGTCGGAGCGGCTATCTCCAGAACGTCATCGCTTCGGGCGCGATCGAAGAAGAGACGGGTCTACCGCTGACGCCGGAGAACTTCGACATCTTCCTGTGCGGCAACCCCGGCATGATCGAGACCGTCATCGGCTGGGCGGCGGAGCGCGGCTTCGTCCGCGACAAGGGCCACGACATCGGCACGCTCCACACCGAGGAGTACTGGTAGAGCGACGCGGCCGCGGGCGCGGGCGCAGGCACCGCGGCCCGGGACCAGGGCGAAGGAGACAGCCATGGCGGACGCACCCAACTACAAGGCCGAGCTGGTCGGCGTCTTCGGGCATCCGGTCGCGGAGAACCCGACGGTGGTAATGCACGAGGCGGCCTACGCCGAATTGGGCCTCAACTGGCGCTACCTCACGATCGAGGTCTTGCCCCAGGATCTCGAGGCGGCGATGAAGGGCGTGCGCGCCTTCAACATGCGCGGCATCAACCTCACCATCCCGCACAAGGTCGCGGTCCTGCCGTACTTGGACGAGGTCAAGCCGGCGGCCGCTCTTATGGGCGCAGTGAACACGGTTGTGAGGGTGGGGGACCGCCTGGTCGGCGAGAACACCGATGGGAAAGGCTTTATGACGGCCCTGACCAAGGACGCGAAAGTGGATCCGAAGGGCAAGAGTGTGGTCGTGCTCGGGGCCGGCGGTGCAGCTCGCGCCATCACCGTGGAGCTCGCCCTGGCCGGCGCCGAACGAATCGCCGTCGTCAATCGCTCGCCCGGGCGCGGGTGGGACCTGGTGGAACTCCTCAATTCGAAAACTCCGACGAAAGCCGAACTGGCAGCTTGGCCAGGCTCATATTCGATCCCGGCCGGCACCGACATCCTGGTCAACGCCACGTCGATCGGGCTCTTTCCCAGGGTGGACGAGAAGCCCGAGATCGAGTACGACTCAATAACCCCCGGCATGGTCGTGTGCGACGTGATCCACACGCCGATGACGCCGTTCCTCGAGGAAGCCGGCCAGCGCGGGGCGCAGACTCTGGGCGGTCTGGGGATGCTCGTCTACCAGGGCGCCATCGGCTTCAAGCTCTGGACCGGCCGGGAAGCGCCGGTCAAGGTCATGTACGAGGCCCTCGCTCGAGCTTTCGGGCTGGCCTGACGCAGCTCCTCGCCGCCCGATCGGCTGCCCAATCGCCGCCCCGCACCGCCCAACCGCCGCTCGCCCCGCCCCAGCTTTCGCCCCAGGAGGCCCACCACATGCGCAAGAATGGCATCCTGAACCAGGAGATCCTCAAGGCCACCGGCTCGCTCGGCCACACCGACCATCTCGTGATCTGCGACGCTGGGCTGCCGATTCCGCTCGGAGTCCAGCGCATCGATCTCACGGTCGTGCGCGGCCTGCCGCGGTTTCTCGACGTTCTCAAGCCGGTGATGGCCGAGATCGTGGTCGAGAAGATCATCCTCGCCACGGAGATCAAGAAGGCCAGCCCCGAGCTGCTCGCGCAAATCCGAGAGCTGGCCGGCGCGATCCCGATCGACTTCGTCAGCCACGTCGAGTTCAAACGCCTGACCCGCGACGCCAAGGCCGTGATCCGGACCGGCGAGCACACGCCCTACTCCAACATCATCCTGCAGTCCGGCGTCGACTTCAGCTAGGGCCACGACGGGGGCGAGGGCGTCGCGAAGCGCCGTCCATCGGTGCCACGGAGTTGCCCATTTGCTAATGGGGGTAGCACGAGGCCGACACGCCGGGAGCCGGGACGCCGCTCGGACTTGGTCGAGGGTCTTGAGGTCGCTCGCCGAGTGTGGCTCGAAGGTCCCTAGGTCGCAGAGCCCGCCAATTCGAGGCGTTTGGACCGCATGACTCGGACTCGTGCTACCGGGGTTAGCAGATGGCCGGAATGGTCGGCGGCCCGACGCCGCCGGCTGAGCCGCGACGTGGCCGCCGGTACCAAAGCGACCGCGGCGCGCGGCTTCCCGGCCCGCGGCGCGCACAGAACGGCGTTTGACATGGACGCGGGTCTGCCCGTAGACTCCGCGCCACATCGGGAATACGGGCGATGATCGGGACGAGTACCTCGTGGTGCCGGCACAGAGACTCAGCGGTTGGTGGAAGCTGGGGCGGCGACAGGAGCGAATGGCCCCGTGAGCCTCCGGACCAAACCGCGAGCTTCCAGGGCTCGCCAGTAGGCTCCGGCGCAGAGCGCCAGCGATAAAGGGCAGCACCGATCGGCAGGAGTCGCGTCCGGCAACACGCGAGAGCCCGTCCCGTCGGCCAAGAGTGCGGCTTCGCCGAATGTGGGTGGCACCGCGGAAGGATCGGCCTTTCGTCCCTGACGAGAGGTCGTTTTGATTCCCCGCCGGTCCGGGCGATGGGACGGCAGGCGCGGCGCACTACAAGATCGAAAGGCGATACCGATGGCACTCACCGATCCACTCAGTCTTCGCGAGGTCCGGCGGTTGTCCGGCTCGGCCGACACGATTCTGTTGACGGCCACCCGGAACGCGGACCTCGAAACCCCGATCGGCGCCTTCATGCGCTTCGACGACGGAGGTCCGGCCTTCCTGCTCGAGTCCGTCGAGGGCGGCGAGCGGCTGGGCCGGTACTCATTCATGGGCGTGGGCCCGCGGCGGCTACTGATGGTGCGTGACGGCAAGGCCACGATTCAATCCCGGCCGGTCGGCGTGACGGAGTTCTACCCGGACCTTCCGACCGAGACGATCCCGGCGCCCGACCCGCTGACGGCGCTCCGCCACTTCATGCCGAAGAGGCGGATCCTACCCGGCGAGGAGATCCCGCGGTTCCCGGGCGGGGCCGTCGGCGCGCTCGCGTACGACGCCGTCTCCACGTTCGAGCCCACGGTGCCGCTGCCGGCTCGCGACCCGATCGGCGTCCCCATGGCCGCCTTCCAGGAGACCGACCTCGTCCTGGTCTTCGACCACCTGACCCACACCCTCTCCGCCGTCGCCGCGCTCCACACCGACGCCCCGGACCTCGAGGGCCGCTACGCAATCGCCGAGCGAGCCATCTTCGACGCCCTGGAGCGGACCGGTCGCCCAACCGAGCTCGAGCTGGCAAACCTGACACGGCGAACGACTGAAGTCGAAAGGACGGCTTCTGCCGAGCCCGGCGATGGCGCCGGCTCCGACCAGGGCGACGCAGCCCCCGGCGGCGCGTCGGGGAGTGGCGCCTTCGGCGTGCGCCAGATCGAAGTCAGCATGGGGCGAGGCGAGTACGAGGCGGCCGTTCGATCGGCCAAGGAAGCGATCGCCGCCGGAGAGGCGATCCAGATCGTGGTCGCTCGACGCCAGACCTTCGAGCGGCCGGTCATCGCCGGTGAGCCGCTCGACGCCGTGGCCCTCTATCGGTCTCTGCGCCGCATCAACCCCAGCCCGTACCTCTTCTTCGTGCGGATGCCGGAGTTCTCCGTCGTCGGGGCGAGCCCGGAACTTCTGGTCCGCGTCGAGGGCGACCGCATGACCACGCACCCGATCGCGGGCACGCGGCCTCGTGGCGCGACCCCGGCCGAGGACGCGCAGCTCGCCTACAACCTGGAGCGCGATCCCAAGGAGCGCGCAGAACACGTGATGCTCGTCGACCTGGGCCGCAACGACCTGGGCCGCGTCGCCGCACCCGGCAGCGTGGCCGTGACCAAGTACATGGAAGTCGAGCGCTACAGCCACGTTCTCCACCTCGTGAGCCACGTGGAGGCCAAGCTTCGGCCGGGCTGCGACGCTCTCGACGCGCTGCGCAGCATCTTCCCGGCCGGCACGTTGTCGGGCGCGCCGAAGGTCCGGGCGATGCAGCTCATCGCCGAAGCGGAGAAGGAGCGGCGCGGGCTGTACGGCGGCGCCGTCGGCTATCTCGGGTACGACGGCAATCTCGACACCGCCATCACGATCCGCTCCGCGATCCTCAAGGACGACCTGATCCACCTCCACGTCGGTGCGGGGATCGTCGCCAAATCGGTGCCGGAGACCGAGTTCGAAGAGACGGAGCACAAGGCCGGGGCGATCAGACGAGCCCTGGAAATGGCCGTCGCCGAGGCAACGCAGGTGGCGCCGAGCGCGGCCGGAAGCGCGGCAGGAAGCGCGGCCGGAGGCGCCGCAGGGAGTGGCACGACAACGCCCCGTGGCGCAGATGCGGCGGCTTTGGCCGCGGCGGCGGCTCCGTCGGGCGCAGTTCGGGCAGCAGCTCCGGCGGGCCCAAGTTCCGCGGCGGCGCGGCAGGAGACTTCTCGATGATCCTCATGATCGATAACTACGACTCGTTCACATACAACCTCGTCCAGGCTCTCGAGGCTGCCGGCGCCATCGTCCGCGTGCTGCGCAATGACGCCATCGACCGCGCCGGTCTGGAGGCCCTCGCCGACGATCCGGCGGCCGAGTTGCGCGGCATCGTCGTCTCGCCCGGTCCGGGCGACCCCGACTCGGCAGGCGTTTCGATGGACGCCATTCGAGTGGCCGTCGAGCGCAAGATCCCGCTTCTGGGTGTGTGCCTCGGAATGCAAGCGATGGGCGCCGCCCTCGGGGCGACGATCCGCCGTGCCCCGACCCTCGTCCACGGCGAGGCGTCGAGCGTCCGCCACGACGGCAAGGGGCTGCTCGCCGGGATGCCCACCCCGTTCATGGCCGCGCGCTATCACTCGCTGAGCGTGGCTCCGGAGACTCTCCCGTCCGACGTGATCGTCACGGCCCGGACCGAAGACGACTACGTGGTCATGGGCATTCGCCACCTCAGCGCCCCGATCGAGGGCGTGCAGTTCCACCCCGAGTCGGTTCTGACGCCTGAGGGACCGCACCTCCTGGCCAACTTCCTGCGGTTGGCGGGCGAGGGCGAGGCCTCACTCCTGGATCGGGCCAGCGGTTCCTTCGCCCTGGCCGGGTTCGCCAGCGAACCGGGGGCAGCGGCGCCGAGCCTGCCCGATCGCCCGATCGAGCCCGATCGCACGATTGAGCCGAGAACGGCGGCTGCGGCCCGCACGGGCCGCGTGGAGATCGTGCGATGAGCGACGTTGTGAGGGCGGCCCTGGCCGCCGTGGTCGAGGGCGGACGCCTCTCGATGGACGAAGCTCGGGCGGCCATGGGATCGGTCATGGACGGCGAGGCGACGCCGGCCCAACTGGCGGCGCTGCTCGTCGCGCTGCGGATGCGCGGCGAGACGGTGGAGGAGCTGGCCGGTTTCGCGGCCGCGATGCGCGAGCGCGTGCTACGTGTGGCGGCACCGGACGGCGCGATCGACACGTGCGGAACGGGCGGCGACGGCAGCAACACCTTCAACATCTCGACGGCCGCGGCGCTCGTGGTGGCCTCGGCCGGGGTTCCGGTCGCCAAGCACGGCAACCGGGCGATCACCTCGAAGTCGGGTTCGGCCGACGTGCTCGAAGCGCTCGCGGTTCGGACGGATCTTGGAGCCGAGGAAGCCGCCGAGGCTTTGCGCGTGGACGGCTTCGCGTTCCTATTCGCCCCGGGCTTCCATCCCGCGATGAAGCACGCCGGGCCCACGCGTCGCGAGATCGGCGTGCGAACGGCGTTCAACCTGCTCGGACCCCTGACGAACCCCGCCGGAGCGCGGCGTCAGGTGGTGGGGGTCGGCGATCCTGCCGCCGCGCCGCGCATCGCCGAGGTGCTGCGGCTGCTCGGCACCGAGCGTGCGCTCGTCGTCCACGGCGCAGGCCTGGACGAGCTTCCGCTCGACGGAACGGGCGTCCTCTACGACGTAACCCCCGCCGGCGTCACGCGCCACGAGGTCGTGGCCGCGGAGTTGGGACTCACTGCGGCCCCGATTTCGGCGCTCGTGGGTGGGTTGCCCGCGGAGAACGCCGCGGCCATCGTCTCCATCTTCGGCGGAGCGAGCGGACCCGGCCGCGACGTGGTCCTGCTCAACGCGTCTGCCGCCTTCATGGCGGCGGGCCGGGCCGCGAGCCTGCGAGAAGGGATCGCGATGGCCGCCGAGGCGATAGACGGCGGCGCGGCCGCTCGGCTGCTGGCTCGGTTGCGCGCCGCAAAGTCTGCCAACGACGTGGCCAGGGCTGCCACTGAGGCCGCCGCGGCCGCTCAGGGTCTGGAAGCGACGCGGGCATGACAATCGCCGCCAGACCGCCCCACGGCGGCAAACCGGCCGCCGCCACCTCGGCCGGCGCCACTTCCGCCGGCCACGCCGCGCGCTCCGCACGGTCCGGCCGCGCCGGAGTCGTGGCCGATATCGCCGCCCGGCGCCTCTCCGACGTCCGTGCCGAGCTCGTCGGGCGATCCTACCGCTCACTCGCCGACGAGGCCGCCGCGTACGCCGCCCTTCCCGGAGGCGCCGTGCGACCAGTCGCGGAGCGTCTGGCCGCGCCCGGCCTGCATCTCATCGCCGAGGTCAAACGCCGCTCGCCCTCGGCCGGCGCGATCGCCGCGGACGCGGATCCGATCGCACTCGCCCGTGCCTACGAGGCCGGCGGCGCGAGCGCGATCTCCGTTCTGTGCGAGCCGCACTGGTTCGGCGGTTCGGTAGCCGACCTGACGGCGGTTCGCCGGGCCGTGACGCTCCCGATCCTCGCCAAAGAGTTCGTCGTCGACGAGCGCCAGCTGCCGGTCCTTCGGGCCGCCGGCGCCGACCTCGTGCTGCTGCTGGCGTGCATCCTCCCGGCCGCCAAGCTGGCCAGGTTCGCCCGTCTGGCGCGGGAGCTCGGCCTGGAGCCACTCGTCGAGGCTCACGACGAGCGCGAACTGGACTCGGCCCTCGCCACGGAGGCCCGCCTCATCGGCCTGAACAACCGCAACCTCCGCACCCTCGCCGTCGACCCGGAGCAGTGCCTGAGACTGCGAACGCTCGTGCCGAACGACCGACTGGTGGTCGGCGAATCGGGCGTCACCGAGCCTCGGATGCTGGTGGGCTGGCGGGCGGTCGGGCTTGACGCTGCCCTCATCGGGGAGGCGCTGATGCGTTCGACCGATCCTGCCGCGGCGGCCCGTGCCTATGTGGCCGCGGGTTCCGTGCCACACGACGTGGCAGCGAAGGCGCGGCTGCCGCTGGTCAAGATCTGCGGCGTCACGGACTCCGAGGCCGTGCTCTCGGCCGTCCGTTCGGGCGCCGATGCCGTCGGCCTCAACATCGTGCCCGGCACGCCCCGCTGCCTGACCCTGACCGAAGCCTCGTGGCTGGCCACCCTGGTGCGCGGCGCTTCTCCGGCCGGTGAGAGGCCTCGGATCGTGGTCGTGACGGCCGATGCCTCCCTGGCGGAGATCAGGGCCGCAGTGGCGGCCATCGACCCGGATGCGGTCCAGCTCTCGGGCAACGAACCCGTCGCGGCGATCGCCGCCGTCGGCCGGGCGGTGTGGAAGGTATTGCACCTGCCGGACCGCGCCCCAGACGCCGCTTCGGCTGCCGCGGAAGCGATTGCGGCAGGCCGGGCGTACCTGGGAGCCGGCGTCGAGCGGCTCATCCTCGACACCGCCGGAGGCGAATTCGCCGGCGGCACCGGCCGCCTGATCGATCGCGGTTTGGCTGCGGCCGTGGCTCGCGAACTGCCGGTCATCCTGGCCGGCGGCCTCGAGCCGTCGAACGTGGCGGCAGCCGTCATCGAGGTTCCCGCGATCGGGGTCGACGTCAGCTCCGGAGTCGAGGAGAACAGCTCGACGGGTCGTTCGCGAGCGCCACGCGCTCCGGGTTCGCGGCCGCGCAAGGATCCGCTACGGGTCGCTCTCTTCGCCAAGCGGGCCCGAGCCGCCCGGTTCGACCGCCCGCACGTCCCGGTTCGACCGACGCCGGTTCCGGACGCGCTCCTCGAGCCCGACGCTCAGGGTCGCTGGGGGCTCAACCGCGACTTCGGCGGGAGATACGTCCCCGAGACCCTGGTCGCCGCACTGGACCAGCTGGAGGCGGCGTGGGGGCAGACCCGCCACGACCCGCGCTTCTGGGCCGAGCTGCGCGAGCTGCAGTTCCACTACGGCGGCCGGCCGACGCCGGTCTACCGCGCCGACCGCCTCGGGGCGGAAGTGCTCGAGGCTGCGCGTGAGCTGGCGGGCGAGCGGCGGGATCGGTTGCCGGATCGGGTTCGGCTCTACCTCAAGCGTGAGGATCTCAACCACACCGGCGCCCACAAGCTCAACAACGCCCTGGGCCAGGTTCTCCTGACCCGGCGGCTGGGCAAGAGCCGCGTCATCGCCGAGACGGGTGCGGGGATGCACGGCGTAGCGACGGCGACGGCCTGCGCCCTGCTCGAAATCCCGTGTGTCGTCCACATGGGCGTCGAGGACATCAAGCGCCAGGCGCCCAACGTGCTGCGGATGGAGGCGCTCGGCGCCGAGGTCAGGCCGGTCCACGGTGGATCTGGCACGCTCAAGGACGCCGTCAGCGAGGCGCTGCGCGACTGGGTCACTAATGTCGAAACGTCGCACTATTGCCTCGGCTCGACGATGGGCCCGCACCCGTATCCGATGATCGTGCGCGACTTCCAGCGCGTGATCGGCGACGAGGCGGCCGCTCAACTCATGGCGATCGAAGGGCGACTGCCGGACATGGCGATCGCCTGCGTCGGCGGCGGCTCCAACGCCCTCGGCCTGCTCAACCGGTTCATCGGCGAGCCGTCGGTTCGGTTGGCCGTGGCCGAGGCGGCGGGGGAGGGGATCGGCACCGGCCGGCACGCGGCGGCGCTTCTCGGTGGAACGCCCGGGATCCTCCACGGCTCTCGCTCCTACATACTCCAGGATCCCGACGGCCCGGTAATCGAAGCGGTCTCGATCTCGGCCGGGCTGGACTACCCCGGCATCGGCCCGCAGCTCGCGGCGCTGATGGAGGCAGGCCGGTTGGTCGTTTCTTCCGCGACCGACGTCGAAGCTATCGAGGCGATGCGTCAGGTCGCACGAACCGAAGGCATCCTGGCTGCGGTCGAATCCGCGCACGCGGTCGCCGCTCTCCCTGGAGTTCTTGCTCGAACGGCGGCCGAAGGCGGAGACACGCTGCCGCGCGAGACGGTGGTGGTGCTGGGTCTTTCGGGCCGCGGGGACAAGGACCTGGCGGCGCTGGGACTGTGGGAGCCCGAGCGATGACGGCGGCACCGCGCGCGACGGCGCCGGTCGCCGCCCCCGCCGGCACGAACGAAACGGTCGGCGCTCGCCGAATTGCCGTGGCGTTCGCACGTGCCGCCTCGGAGAATCGCGCCGCGCTGATCCCATACGTGGTGGCCGGCTACCCCGACCACGAGACCTCGCTTGCGGCGGCATTGGCGGCGGCCGATGCGGGCGCGGATCTGCTCGAGGTTGGATTGCCGTATTCCGATCCGCTCGCGGACGGCGCCACTCTCCAGCGGGCGACGTCGGCTGCGCTGCGGGCCGGCGCCACGCTGGACCGATCCGTGGCGCTGCTGCGCTCTATCTCCGCCGCCCGTCCGGATCTGCCGCTCGTGCCGATGTGCTACGCGAACCAGATTCTCGGCGGCGGCGACGGTCGTGCCGTGGCCGGTCGGCTGGCGGAGGCCGGCGCGGCCGGCGTCATCGTCGCCGACATGACCCCCGACGAAGGGGCGCGGTTCGAGGCCGTGGCCCGCGAGTTGGGGCTCGCCGTCGTCTATCTGATCGCCCCCACAACCACGCCGGAGCGGAGAGTCGCCGTGGCCCGGCGGTCGGGCGGGTTCCTGTACTGCGTTTCGCTCGTGGGCGTCACCGGCGCTCGCACCTCTCTCCCGCCGTCGGTCCGCGGTCTGGTCGCCGCGGCCAGGGCAGACTCTCCCGTCCCGGTCGCGGTCGGGTTCGGCGTCAGCACCCCCGCCCACGTTCGAATGCTCGTCCGAGCCGGCGCAGACGGCGTCATCGTGGCCTCGGCCCTCGTCGACGCTCTCGGCCCCGACGGCCACGACGTCCCGGCCCTTGCCCGTCTCGTCGGCGAGCTGCGCGCGGCAACTGGCCGGTCGTAGACGCGGGAACCGGCCTGACGCCCGCTACGCCGCGGCTCGCCCGCGGCGCTTACCCGAGGCGGGCGCGCTTTCGACCGTCTGCGCCGGATTGACGCCGTCGGCCGGGCCGGCGTTCGCCTCGCCTTCGGCCCCGATGATGGCTTCGGAGTGGAGCAGCCCGGCCCAGGCGCTCGGCTCGAGCGGCCTGGCGAAGAAGTAGCCCTGGCCGTATTCGCAGCCGAGCGAC
>Ga0302254_10000048_pt1 | contig 20171 bp, 16 predicted proteins | sample I_Fen_E1_4_FD_194573 | JGI IMG/M metagenome (GOLD analysis project Ga0302254, IMG submission 194573) | Peat permafrost microbial communities from Stordalen Mire near Abisko, Sweden - I_Fen_E1_4 | ecosystem: Environmental > Terrestrial > Soil > Wetlands > Permafrost | place: Sweden: Abisko... | reverse complement strand
TCGTCGGCCGCCCACTACTCGGCGACGATGGACCTCGAGGACCTCGGGTTCGAGCAGGGCTACTCGATCATGAAGGCCTACGGCCGATCCAAGCTGGCCAACGTGCTCACCGCGCGGCTGCTCGCGGACCGCCTGGCAGGCACCGGCGTCACCGTGACGTCCCTGCACCCCGGCGCGATCGCCACCAACATCTGGAGCGGGGCGCCGTGGTTCGCCCGGCCGGTGCTCGCCGTGCTCAAGCGCTGGAAGATGGAGGCGCCCGAGGTCGGCGGCTCCCGGCTGGCCTACCTCGCTGCGAGCCCCGAGGTCGAGGGGCAGACCGGTGGCTACTACCAGCGCAACCGGCTCCGCGAGCCGTCCGAGCTCGCCTGCGACGCCGCGCTCGGCGAGCGGCTGTACGACGTGAGCGCGGGGCTCGTGGGGCTGGGCACCTGACCGGGCGGGTCAGTACCAGCCGTGGCCCTGCTTGAAGCCCCAGGCGCCGCACGGCGATCCGTAGCGCTCCTGGATGTAGCCGAGCCCCCACGTGATCTGGGTGACCGGGTTGGTCTGCCAGTCGGCTCCGGCGCTGGCCATCTTGGACCCCGGCAGCGACTGCGGGATGCCGTAGGCGCCGGACGAGGTGTTCTCGGCGTTCACGCGCCAGCCGCTCTCGCCCATCCACAACGGGACCAGGCACGACATCTCGGAGGAGGACCAGCCGTACGACGGCAGCAGCGCCTCGGCGATGCCCTGCGGGTCCTGGGAGGAGAGGTTCTCCTGGCCGCCGACGGCGGGGCCGGAGGTGAGGCCGAGCGCGGCCTGCTTCGCGGGGTCACGGGTCTCGCGGCGGTCGGCCGACCGGGAGACCTCCTGGCCACGCTGCGACAGGTCCTCGGCCAGCGCTGCGGAGGCCGAGCCGCCTCCGGCGGAGCCGCCGGCCGCGACGCCTCCGGCCGCCGAGACCGGGCTCAGCGAGTCGGCGAGGTTGACCGCGGTGCCGTGGCTCTGCAGGACGCCGGCCGCGACGGCCACCCCGGTCGCAGCGGCGGCGAGGCCTCCGAAGGTCACGGTGTTCCGCAGGACCTTGCGTGCCGAGCGCGCCGGGTGCACGGCACGGGTGCGCGTACCGGCATGACGGGGCGCTCCGGCCAGGGCCGGCGGCTGCGTCAGGGCAGGCGCAGCCCGGTGCTTACCGACGTACTGTTCAGGGGGCACAGGGGGTCTCGGGGGGTAGACGACTCGGGCTGGTGCGCCACTGCCGGGGTTCTGGAACCTCACCGACCGGGCAGCGACCTGTCGTTCACCCTGCATGACTTCGGAGGGCGGTGCAAACCGAACGCTCCAGAAAGTGCCCTCCGAAACACCGAATTTACGACTCACCTGTCACACAGATCACACCGGTCGATTCCTGCACCAGCCGCGGGTGTCCACGATCACGAAATGGTCACGGGCGAGGGCCGCGTGCGCGGCCCTCGCCCGGACGGCTCGGGAGGTCGTCGACCCGCTCAGAGGGTGACGTTCTCCAGCATCTCGGTGACCAGGGCGGCGATCGGAGAACGTTCCGAGCGGGTCAGGGTGACGTGGGCGAAGAGCGGGTGGCCCTTCAGCTTCTCGACCACCGCGACCACGCCGTCGTGCCGGCCGACCCGCAGGTTGTCGCGCTGGGCGACGTCGTGGGTGAGCACCACCTTGGAGTTGGCCCCGATCCGGGAGAGCACCGTCAGCAGCACGTTGCGCTCGAGCGACTGTGCCTCGTCGACGATCACGAACGCGTCGTGGAGGGACCGGCCGCGGATGTGGGTCAGTGGCATCACCTCGAGCATGCCGCGCTCGAGGATCTCCTCGATCACCTCCCGCGAGGTGATCGAGCCGAGGGTGTCGAAGACCGCCTGCGCCCAGGGCGACATCTTCTCCGACTCCGAGCCGGGCAGGTAGCCCAGCTCCTGGCCGCCGACGGCGTACAGCGGCCGGAACACCACGACCTTCTGGTGCTGGCGCCGCTCGAGGACCGCCTCGAGTCCGGCGCACAGGGCCATCGCGGACTTGCCCGTGCCGGCGCGCCCGCCGAGCGAGACGATGCCGACCTCCGGGTCGAGCAGCATCTCGAGGGCGATCCGTTGCTCGGCCGAGCGGCCGTGGATCCCGAAGGCGTCCCGGTCGCCGCGAACGAGGTGCACGTGCTTGTCCGCTCCGACCCGGCCCAGCGCCGTGCCCCGCTCGGAGAGCAGCACCAGACCGGTGTGGCAGGGCAGGTCGCGCGCGGACTCGATGTCGGACCAGCCGTCGTCGTACAGCTCGTCGAGCACCGCTGCCGGCACCTCGAGCTCGGCCATGCCGCTGTAGCCGGGGTCGGAGTCGCCGGTGCGCTCGCCGTGGTACTCCTCGGCGCGCAGGCCGACGGCGGAGGCCTTGATCCGCATCGGCAGGTCCTTGGACACCAGCGTGACGTCGCGGTGCTCGTTGGCGAGGTTGCGCGCCACCGCGAGGATCCGCGTGTCGTTGTCGCCGAGCCGGAAGCCCGACGGAAGCGAATCGGCGTCGGTGTGGTTGAGCTCGACCCGGATCGTGCCGCCCTCGTCGCCGATCGGGACCGCTTCGTCGAGCCGCCCGTGCGTGATGCGTAGCTCGTCGAGCACGCGCAACGCCGTACGGGCGAAGAAGCCGAGCTCCGGGTGATGACGCTTCGCCTCGAGCTCGGTGATCACGACCACCGGCAGGACGACCTCGTGCTCGGCGAACCGGCGCAGGGCGCCGGGGTCCGACAGCAGCACGCTGGTGTCGAGGACGAAGGTTCGGACGGAGCGCTTCTGGGACGTGGCCTTCTTCGTCCCCTGCGTGGCCTGCGGCACCGGGTTCCCCTCACCAGACCGCGCGCGCACCCTTCGCCCGGTCCTGACGCGCTAGCAGATGGACCGGAAAGGTGTCCGAAGGCCGGGGTGCCGGCCTCCTGAGCGCGACGGATCCCGCCGCGCTGACTGGTCGTGAACACTCACGAACGGGCCTCCCGATTCGGCCGGGGCTTCCCCGCCCTGCCGATGCCGCGAACGTACGCCGCCGCTGTGACGAATCAGGCACGACACGCCAGAACGCGGGGTGAACAGCATGTGTCCCGGGACGGGCCCCGACTCTGCTCGAGCGCCAGGACTCCGCTCAGGAGCCGAACCGACGCTCGCGCTGGGCGTAGGCCCGGATCGCTCGCAGGAAGTCGACCTTGCGGAAGTCGGGCCAGTACGCCTCACAGAAGTAGAACTCGCTCTGGGCGCTCTGCCAGAGCAGGAAGCCGCCGAGGCGCTGCTCGCCCGAGGTCCGGATCACCAGGTCGGGGTCGGGCTGGCCCTTGGTGTAGAGGTGCTCGGCGATGTGGTCGACGTCGATGACCTCGGCCAGCTCCTCGAGGCTGGTACCGCGTTCGGCGTGCTCCTGGAGCAGGGACCGGACGGCGTCGGCGATCTCGCGACGGCCGCCGTACGGCACGGCGACGTTGACCAGGAGGCCGTCGACGTCACGGGTGGCCTCCTCCGCCTCCTTGAGCCGGGTGGAGAGGGCCGCGGGCAGCAGGTCGAGGGCGCCCACGGGGTGGATCCGCCAGCGGTGCTGGGCCGCCAGCGCGTCGACCGCGTCACCGATCACGGTCAGCAGCCCCTCGAGCTGCTCGGGCGGACGGTTGAGGTTGTCGGTGGAGAGCAGCCACAGGGTGACGACCTTGACGCCGACCTCCTCGCTCCACTGGAGCAGAGGCTCGATGTTGGCCGCACCCGCGCGATAGCCGTGGGTGGGATCACTGCCGACCCCCTTGGCCCAGCGCCGGTTGCCGTCGAGCATCACCCCGATGTGCTGGGGGATCCGCTCCTTGGGGAGGGCTTTGACCATCCGCGCCTCGTAAGCGGGGTAGATCAGCCGGCGCACTCGCTCCTTGAGCTCCGGGATGGCGGCCACCTACTGATGGTAACCATCCGGGGGCATCCTGGGCCTTCCGGCGTGGCGTCTCCACAGCCCGCGTACTGTCTTCGTATGAACGACTCCATCCGCGCCGGCCTGGACTCCCTGGCCCATCAGGTCGCGGATCAGGTCGCCGAGGCGAAGCCGCACCTGCGCGGATGGCTCCATCTCGCCACCGCGCCGCTGACGCTGGCGGCCGGGATCGTGCTGATCGCCCTGTCACCGACCGCCGAGACCCGCTGGGGATCCGCGGTGTACGTCGCCTCCGCGGTGCTGCTGTTCTCCACCTCGGCGCTCTACCACCGAGGTCGTTGGTCGCCCCGCGTCGGCGCCGTGCTGCGACGGGCCGACCACGCCAACATCTTCCTGCTCATCGCCGGCACCTACACGCCGTTCTGCCTCCTGCTGCTCAGCGGCACCACGCGGATCGTGATGCTCGCGGTGATCTGGTCCGGTGCCCTGCTCGGGATCGCCTTCCGGGTGTTCTGGCTGAACGCGCCCCGGTGGTTGCACACCCCGATCTACATGGTGTTCGGGTGTGCCGCCGTGGTCGTCCTGCCGGAGTTCGCCGCCGGGTCCCAGCGGCTCGGGGTGGGCGTCGGCGTCGCGGTCATGGTGCTGATCGCCGTCGGTGGCGCGCTCTACATGCTCGGTGGCGTCGTCTACGGGTTCCGGCGGCCCAACCCCTGGCCGCAGTGGTTCGGCTTCCACGAGGTGTTCCACTCCTTCACCATCCTGGCGTTCGTCTCGCACTACGTCGGCGTCTCGCTGGCGACGTACTCCATGCGTTGACGTCTGCCGAGCCCTCGGCAGCACTCGGACGTGTGCTCGCTCACGTCGGGGAACAAACCGACGCTCTGCCTCGTCACACCCCAGGTATGGCTGAGAAGACTGCACACTCCCTGAACTACCCGACCGTCGTCGCCGGTGCGGTCGCTGCCGCGACCGCGACCGCGCTGTCGAGCCAGCTCGGACTGCTCGGCACGATCCTCGGCGCCGCTCTCGCGAGCATGGTCAGCGCCGTGGTGACCAACGCCCTCGGCGGCTGGATCGCCCACCTCCACGGCGCCACCCGTGACCAGGACCCGCTGCCCTTCCAGCGGCTCCTCGTCGGCGTCGTCGCGATCGTGCTGGTGGTCCTCGCCTTCCACACCGGCCTCGACCTGCTCACCCGGGGCATCCCCGCCGGCAGCTTCGCGGGTCGCCTGGTGGCCCAGGTCGGCCTGCGCTGACCCGGCAGTAGTTCACGCCGTACGACGCTGACCCGGCACTTGTTGACGCCGTACGACGCTGACCCGGCACTTGTTGACGCCGTACGACGCCGACCCGGCACTTGTTGACGCGTCCGGGCATCCGGACTCAACTGCCTCGGGCGCCGGCTTCTGCCGGGTCAGCGCTCTAGCCCGTCGACTTCTGCCGGGTCAGCGCTCTCACGCGTCGACTTCTGCCGGGTCAGCGCGCAGGGACCCGGACCACGAAGGTGGAGCCCTCGCCGGGCTTCGACTCGAGGGCGATGCTGCCGCCCAGGCGGGTCACGATCCGCTGGGAGATGGCGAGCCCGACCCCGCTTCCGGGTACGCCCCGCGCGCCGGACTCGCGGGCCCGACGGAACATGTCGAAGACCGTCGCCTGGTCCTCCTCGGAGATCCCGACGCCGTCGTCGGCGCACATCATCTCGACCTGACCGCCCAGAGCGCGCAGGGAGATACGGACCTCACCGTCGGGAAGGCTGAACTTCACGGCGTTGTCGACGACGTTGACGTAGACCCGCGCCAGTGCGCTGCCGTCGACCCCGATCGGGAGGGTCTCCGGTAGGTCGAGCACGAAGCGCAGCCCGCGCTGCTGTGCCTCGATCTCCGCATGCCGGCACGCGTCGCGTACCAGAGCCACCGCGTCGGTCACGACCGACCCGTCGGACGAGTCGCGCCGCGTGTCCGCGAACCCGACTCCCTCCTCGGCACGGGCCAGCGCCAACAGGTCGTCGACGAGGCTCGAGAGCCGCTCGGCACTGCGCCGGATCGCGGCGACCGGGTGGCCTCCCGCCTCGGCCAGGCGACGGTCGGACTCCAGCAGCTCGGCGTTCAGGGCGATCGCCGTCAACGGGGTCCTGAGGTCGTGGGTGAGCGAGGCGACCAGGTCACGTCGGTACTGGTCGAGCTCGCGCAGCTCGGCCACGAGGTGCCGGTCGCGTCGCCTCGCCTCGAGCTGCTCGACGACCGAGCCCAGGCGACGCCCCAGTCCGGCGAGGGCGTCCCGCTCGCGTAGCGTCCACGGCTCGTCGGCGGCGCTGCGGAGCACCAGCAGTGCGCCACGCGCGGTGGAACCGCTCCCGATCGCCGCGAGCAGCGCCCGCTGCTGGTGAGCGAGCCCGGCGATCCGGCCCAGGAGGGGCGAGTCCTCGTCGGTGAAGGTGGTGTCGTCCGTCCAGCAGGTCGCGACCATCGGCTCGACCAGTGTGCAGATGTCGGCGCCGAGGCGACCCGCGACCTCGTCGGGGTACGACGCCGCCTCGGCGTGCGCGCCCGAGGCGATCTCGGCACAGGTCCAGACCGCGCCGGCCCGCATCATGTCGGCGACCGGCGCTGTGACGGCGGCCAGCAGGGACGGGACGTCGGGCTGCTCGAGGGCCAGGTAGAGGAGTGACTGGGCGGTGCCCGAGAGGCGCAGGTGCTCGACGAGGAGGTGGCGCTCGCGCAGCAGGTCGAGCGCCAGCCGCGCCTGGTCGGCGTACAGCTCGACGAGGTCGCAGGCGCCGGGCGCGAGCTGGTCGACGTCGACGTGCCCGACCGTGGTGAGGACGCCCACCAGCTCGCCGCCGTTCGTGTGGAGCGGTGCGAGCAGGATGGTCGAGTCACCCTCGGCGAACGGGGCTCCGTCGGGGACCTCGACGTACGACACGGCTCGGCCCTTGGTCACATGGAGGCGGCCGCGCCGCTCGGCGTCGACGAGGTGGCGGGCGAGGTCGGCCCGGGGCCAGCGGCTCCCGGTGGGGTCGGGACCGGTCGTGGCGCCGGAGACGGCGACGATCTCCAACCAGTCGTCGTCGACGACACGGCTGATCAGCGCTGCGCCGGCGTCGACCGCCTGACGCACGGCGTCGGCGATGCGCGCGATGTCGTGCTGCGGGACGGCCTCGCGCGCGTCGTCCTCGTGCGGAGGCGAAGCGCCCCCTGCCAGATCCCCCACCCCGAACCTCGATCTGCTTCGCCGCATCCCCCGATCGCGGTCGGCAGCAGACTAGTTCAACGATCCGCCGTCCGTGGTCAAATCGTCCGGTCTCGTCAGCGGGGCCGCGCAGATCTGGTTGCGACACACGTACGCCGCCGGACGCCCGTCGACGGCGGTCCGCCCCTCCAGCAGGGGGTACGCCGGGCCGGTCACCGTCGGCGACGACCACCACCGCACCCGGCCAGGACCGGGCCCGGCGCTCGAGCGCATCGCGCTGCGGTCCTGCCGGGCCGACCACCGCGATCTCCGGCGCGCCGTCGACCAGCGCCTGGGCGGCGGCCAGCGACCACCCGGCGAACCGGGGCACGCGACGCCCGAGCGTCGCGACCGTCGTCAGGGCCTCCTCGGCAGCGTCGCGCCAGCGGCCGTCGCCGGTGAGGGCATGGGCGGCCAGCAGGGCGTGCACGGTGGCCGACGTACCGGACGGGCTGGCGTTGTCGCTCGGGTCGCGGGGCCGGGCGACGAGGCGCTCGCCGTCGGTCGGCGTGTCGTGGAAGCCGCCGTCGTCGGCACGGAAGAGACGCAGGGCCGAGTCGAGCAGCGACGTCGCGCGGTGGAGCCACTGCTCGTCGGCGGTGACCCCACACAGGGCCACGAAGCCGCCGGCCACCGCGCCGTAGTCCTCGAGCACCCCGGCGGGTGCGCCGACCCGACCGTCGCGGGAGACGCGCCGGAGCCGTCCGTCGACGAGATGCAGGTCGGCGAGGAGCCGGCCCGCACCCAGGGCCGCGTCGACGTACTCCTCCCGGCCGAGCAGCCGGCCGGCATCACACAGCCCCGCGATCGCCAGCCCGTTCCAGGCCGCGACGACCTTGTCGTCGCGGGCCGGCCGTACGCGGGCCTCCCGGGCGGCCAGCAGCCGTGTCCGTACGTCGTCAAAGCGCTCCCAGTCGTCCGGGTCGCGGGGCAGCTGCAGGGTCGAGGCGCCGTGCTCGAAGGTGCCGGTGACGGCGAACAGGGCCGTCGCCCAGCCGCCGTCGTCGGCGCCGAGCGCGTCGACGAGCTGGCCGGGCGTCCAGACGTAGAAGCGACCCTCCTCGCCCTCGCTGTCGGCATCGAGCGCCGAGGCGAGGCCACCCTCGGTCGTGCGCAGCTCACGCAGCAGGAAGTCGGCTGCCAGGCGCCCGACCCGGTCGCCGAGCGGCGTACCCCAGCGTGCGTAGAGGCCGACCAGCTGGGCGTTGTCGTAGAGCATCTTCTCGAAGTGCGGCACGACCCAGGCGTCGTCGACGCTGTAGCGGGCGAACCCGCCGCCGAGCTGGTCGTGGATCCCTCCGCGTGCCATCGCCTCGAGGCTCGCGTCGAGCATGGCGCGCTCGTCGGCGCCGGGACGGCGCCGGAGGAACTCCAGCACCATCGAGGGCGGGAACTTGGGCGCGCCGCCGAAGCCACCGTGCACCGGGTCGAAGTCCTGGCGCAGGAGGACCGCGGCGGAGGCCAGGTCGTCGGCGGTGAGCGCGTCACCGGCGAGCTCGGTCTGCCGGGCGAGGTGCTCACGCACCGACGTGGCCGCCCGGCGTACGTCGTCGGGCCGCTCGCGCCAGGCCTCGGTCAGGGCGGTCAGCACCTGACGCAGCGACGGCTGCCCGCTCCTGGGCCGGTCCGGGAAGTAGGTGCCGGCGAAGAACGGGCTGCCGTCGTGGTCGAGCACCACCGTCATCGGCCAGCCGCCCTGCCCCGTCATGGAGACCGTGGCATCCATGTAGACGGCATCCACGTCGGGCCGCTCCTCGCGGTCGACCTTCACGCAGACGAACTCCGCGTTGAGCTGGGCGGCCGTGCCGTCGTCCTCGAAGGACTCGTGCGCCATCACATGGCACCAGTGGCAGGCGGCGTATCCGACGCTCAGGAAGACCGGGACGCCGCGGCGCCGCGCCTCCGCGAACGCCTCGTCGCCCCACTCCCACCAGTCGACCGGGTTCTCGGCGTGCTGGAGCAGGTACGGGCTCGTCGCGCCCGCCAACCGGTTGGTCACCGCTGCCACCTCTCACCTGCGACCCGACCAACCCAACCACGGCCGCGGTCGCCGAGCCATCAGGTGAGGGGTGGCAGCCCCTTGGCGATCAGGTCGGCGCCGAGGACGAGGAACAGCACCGTCATCACGGCGTCGTTGTGGACCGACAGCCAGCCCTTCAGCTCGGTGAGCGCGTCCTTGGCCTTCTGCCCACCCACCAGGTAGTAGCCGACCGGCGCGCCGATGGTCAGGCTGGCCAGGACCACGAACACCACCAGCGAGCCGATCGCCTGACCGGTCGGCAGTCCGAGCGTCGCCACGGCCGTGCCGGCCGCGATCGCGAGCATGAGGTTCTTGGGGTTCACGCCAGCGAGAAGCACCCCGAAGCCCAGCGCCTTCCCCGGCGTGAAGCCGTCGATGCCCGCCATCCACGCGGGCATCTCGGCCTCGGCGCCCGGCGCCGGCCGCCGACGCCACGTCCGCACGGCCAACAGGAGGAACAGCAGCCCGAAGACGATCTTCCCCCACGCGATCGTGTCTGCGGAGGAGGTGCTCGTCGAGGCGTCGCCGCCGTCCGCAAGTGCGTAGGCGACCCCGCTGACCACGGCCAGGGCCACCACCCAGCCGACGAGGAAGATCGGCCCGTTGACCCGGGCCCGCTCCGAGAACAGCATGAGGATCACCGCGATGATCGGCACCGGGCTGACCGCCACGCCGACCGCGAAACCCAGGATTGCGCTGATGCCTTCTCCCATGCCGTCTCTTCCCTCGCGTCGGCTTCCGAGTGCTCCTACGACTCCTCGTCCTCGAGCTCGTCGAGCTCCGCGTCCAACTCGTCCTCCAGGATCGCGACCGCGAGGCCCAGGGCCTCGAAGATCGCCCCCGCGGCGGCCAGGGCCGTGGGCGCGCCGACAATGGGAGCGATCGCGACGAGCACGCTCTGCGCGTCCTCGAGGGTCAGGCCCGAGTCGGCGGCCGGGCCGATGTTGAGCAGGTACGACGAGCGCGGAGCGTGAACCGCGGCGAGAGCGCCGAGGCGCACCAGCATCAGCTCACGGGCGCTGAGGTCGGTCCGCGCCACGGAAGCGGCGGTCATGTCTGCCAGGGTGTCGAGCAAGGGTGTTTCGCTCATGATCTCCTCCAGGATGTCGAGTTGTCATGGCCATGCTCCTCAGCCTGGGCTCCTCGGAATCACCCCCCACGGGTGACTCTGGAACCGTCCCGGTCCGGCAGGGTGAGACAGGGGCAGTGACAGGACCCGAAGGGCCTCGGGGGCTCGGCCTGGTCGCCCACGGCGAGTAGGAAGAGTGCATGACTGCCGACCACCGCGAGGTCGAGGACAAGTACGACCTGGACCATGCCCACCTGTTGCCCGACTTCTCCACGCTGTCCGGGGTGAGGTCGGTCTCGACAGACGAGCAGGAGCTCGTGGCGACCTACTTCGACACGCCGGACCTGGCGCTCGCCACAGCGGGAGTGGTGCTCCGTCGGCGCACCGGCGGCGAGGACGCCGGGTGGCACCTGAAGCTGCCGATGGACGGCGCGCGGCTGGAGATCGCCGTACCGCTGGGACGTGCGGTGCGGAACCCGCCCCTCGCGCTCCGGCAGGTGGTGGCCGGGCTGGCCCGGAACGAGGGCCTGGCGCCCGTCGTCACGATCCACACGGACCGCGTGGTGCACCGGCTGCACGGCAAGGGCGGAGTCGTGCTCGCGGAGATCAGTGACGACCGGGTGTCCGCCGAGTCGGTCGATGCCGAAGCGCCGGGTCCGACGTTCGTCACCTGGCGAGAGGCGGAGGTGGAGCTCGTCGCGGGCGGCCGCGGCTTGCTCGAGGAGGCCGGGGAGCTCCTGCGGTCCGTGGGGGCACGGCCGGCCGACAGCCCGTCCAAGCTCGCCCGCGCCCTCGGCGACCGGCTCGTCGCCGGTGCCCGTCCCGCGCCGCCCACGCCGACGAAGAAGGGACCGGCCACCTCAGTGATCCAGCTCCGGCTCCTCCAGCAGGTGGCGGCCCTACGACGGCTCGACCCGTGGGTGCGCCATGACGCCCCTGAGGCGGTGCACGACATGCGCGTCGCGGTCCGCCGTCTGCGGCACGCCCTGGCCAGCTATCGCCCGTTCCTCGACGGAAACGTCGCCGCGCCGCTGCGCGACGAGCTCGGCTGGCTCGCGGCGCTGCTCGGTGGCCCCCGCGACGCCGAGGTCCTGCACGAGGTTCTCCGGAGCCTGGTCGCCGACGAGTCTCAGGACCTGGTCCGCGGCCCGGTCCTGGCCCGCATCGACCGAGACGTCCGTGAGCAGTACGACTCGGCCCGGGCCGACCTGATCGCGGGGCTGGCGTCTCCCCGCTACCTCGACCTCGTGGACCGCCTGGTGAGGTTCGCCGACGAGCCGCCCTGGACGGACCTGGCCCACGAGCAGGCCCGGCGGGTCCTGCCGCAGAGTCTCGACCGCGACTGGAAGCGGCTCCGCGCCCGCGTCCGAGCCGTCTCCGGGCTGACCGCCGCCGACGACCACGTGGGGCACGCCGACCTCCTGCACGGCGTACGCAAGGCAGCCAAGCGCGTGAGGTACGCCGCCGAGGCGCTCCTCCCGCTCTACAGGAAGGACGCCACACGCATGGTGCAGGCGCACGAACAGATCCAGACCGTGCTCGGCGACCATCACGACGGGACCGAGGCCCAGGCGGCCCTCGTCGAGCTGGGGGACCGCGCGTCCGCGGCGGGCGAGAACGCCTTCACCTACGGACTCCTGTATGGGCGGGTCGACGCCCGCGACAGCGGCACGGCACGGGAGTTCGAGCGGGCCTGGCGAAGCTCCGTGCGAGCTCGTGATCGGCATCGGGTCGGCTGAGCGGCGGCCGCCGCTCCTCCGGATCGGCTGGCGGCCGGCGACCGAGCCCTCCGCCGCGGACCGGCTGCTCGCGGAGCTCGTGACCTGGCATGTCGGTACGACGCTCCCCATCCGCCGACGCTGCGCACGCTGCGGCAGCGCGGCCCATGGTCAGCCGTTCGTGGAGGACGACGCCGTGCACGTCAGTCTCAGCCGTGCCCCGGGCCTGGCCCTCGCCGCCGTCAGTACGGCGGGACCCGTGGGGGTCGACGTCGAGCCGGCCGGACGCGCACGCTTCCCCGGCTTCGAGGACGTCGCCGCCCATCCGCAGGAGGGGTGCCGAGAACCCACGCAGACCTGGGTCCGCAAGGAGGCGCTCCTCAAGGCCACGGGCTGGGGCCTGGCCATCGACCCGAGGCGGGTGTGGATCGACGACGCTCGCCGAGTGGTGTCCTGGGAGAGTCACCTTCCCGCGCCCGACCGGTGCTGGCTCGAGGACCTGCCTCTGACTGCGGCCTACGTCGGGGCGGTCGCGGTGATCAGGCCGGCGGGAGCTCGGGCAGGCTGAGCTCGTCGAGCCAGGCGGTCATGAGGTCCGCGCAGGCACTGCCTCCGCGTTCCACGACGAGCGCGGCGAGCTCAGCGCGATCGACGGAGCCGTGGCGGTGCGCCGCGACCCACGTGCGCAGGCACTCGAAGAACGTGTCGTCGCCCATCGTGAGACGCAGGGCGTGCAGGAGCAGGGCCCCCCGCTTGTAGACGCGGTCGTCGAACATGTCGTCGGGCCCCGGGTCGCCGAGCATCAGGTCCTGGGGCAGGTCGTCCAGCCGCTTCCAGTGCTCGCGCGCCTTGGCATCGGCCGACTCGCGCCCCGACTCCTCCGACCACAGCCACTCGCTGTAGCAGGCGAAGCCCTCGTGCATCCAGATGTCGCGCCAGCTACGGATCGTCAGGCTGTTGCCGAACCACTGGTGGGAGAGCTCGTGCGCCACGAGCCGCTCGGTGGACCAGTCGTCCTCGAGGAAGTTGGCGCCGAAGATCGACAGGCCCTGGGCCTCGAGCGGGATCTCGAGGTCGTCCTCCGTCACCACCGACCGGTACGGCGCCTGGAACGGGTAGTCGCCGAAGAGCCGGACGAAGGTGCTCATCATCTCGCCCTGACGCGCGAACGGCCCGTCCGAGCGGTCCCGGATCGCGTCCGGGAACACGATCTCGACCGGCACCGGCTCGTCCGCGAGGCGGCGCACGGTGTAGCGGCCGATCTGTACCGTCGCGAGGTATGTCGCCATCGGCTCGGACTGCTCGTAGCGCCAGGTCGTCGTACTCGCCCCGCGGCGTTGCTCGACGAGGACGCCGTTGCACAGCACGTGGTACGCCGTCGGTGCGGTGAGCTCGACGACGTACGACGCCTTGTCGGACGGCCGGTCGTTGCACGGGAACCAGGACGGGGCGCCGTGTGGCTGCGCGGCCACGATCACGCCGTCGGCGAGCTCCTCCCAGCCGGCGTCGCCGAGCGGTCCACCCACCGGGGCGGGGCGGCCGCTGTAGCCGACCGCCACGGTGAGCTCGTCTCCGGCCGTGGCCGGTCGCTGCAGACGGACCTCCAGCCGGCCGCCACGATGGGCGTACTTGGCCGGCCGCACGCCGTCGACCGTCACCTTCGACACCGACAACCGGTGCAGGTCGAGGACCAGGCGGTCGGTGTCCCTGGCCACCCGGCAGCGGAGGACGGCCCGCCCGGTCAGGCGGTTGTCCGCCACGCCGTAGCGCAGGGTCAGTGCGTAGGACAGCACGTCGAAGCGGAGATCGCCGTGCCCGGGTACGTACTCGTCGGCCCGTTCGGCCGTGCGCTGGCTCAACGGGCGCTGCCGTCGGCCTCGTCGACCCAGGGCCCGATCGGGTTGCCGATCCAGCGGGTCTTGCTGGGCACGGACTCGCCTCGCATCACGAGGGACACCGGACCGACCGTGGCGTGCTTGCCCAGCACGGCCGCGGGGAGGATCACGCTGTTGGGCCCGAGGGTCGAGCCGGCCCGCAGGCTCACGACATCCATGCTCATCATCCGATCATGGAACAGGTGCGTCTGCACAACGCACCCCCGGTTCACGGTCACCCCGTCCCTCAGCTCGATCAGGTCGGCCTCGGGCAACCAGTAGGTCTCGCACCAGACACCGCGTCCGACCCGGGCGCCGAGGGAACGCAACCAGACGTTGAGCACCCAGGTCCCGGTCGTCGGGCGCGCGAACCAGGGTGCGGCCACCATCTCGATGAACGTGTCGGCCAGCTCGTTGCGCCACACGAAGCTGCTCCAGAGGGGATGCTCGGTCACCCCGATCCGGCCGACGAGGACCCACTTGGCTGCGGTCGCGATCGCCGCCGCGACCGCGCCACCCACCATCAGCACGAGACCGCTGAGCAGGACCGCAGCCCACCAGCCGACGTGGAGCCACAGCTCGACCAGCGCGGCCGCCACTGCCGCGACGAGCAGGAAGTGGATCATCACCGGGACCAGGCGGCAGACCTCGACCAGCGCCCGCGCCACCTTGAGGCGGGTGGGCGGCTGGTAGGTGCGCGTCTCGTCGACGTCGCCGGCGAGCCGGCGGAGCTTCGTGGGTGGGCTGCCGATCCACGACATGCCGGCCTTGGCCTGGGTACGCCGTGGCGCGGCAGACAGCACGGCGACCAGGCCACGTTTGGGGACCTTCCGACCGGGGGCGGCCATCCCGGAGTTGCCCAGGAACGCGTGCTTGCCGATCTTCACCTCGTCGATCCGGAGCCAGCCCCCGCCCAGCTCGTAGCCACCGAGCAGCGTGTCGTCGGCGAGGAACGCGCCGTCGTTGACCGAGGTGAGCTTGGGGATCAGCAGGACCGTGGACGCCTCGACCTCGGCGCCGATCTGGGCCCCGAGCGCCCGCAGCCACGAGGGCGTCACGGTGCTGGCGTAGAGCGGGTAGAGCCAGCCCCGGGCCTCGTCCAGCAGGCGCAGCGTGGACCAGGCCTGCCAGGCCCTGAGTCCGTGCACCGGGTGATGGCCGGGTTCGAGCCCGATCGCGCACAGGCGCACACCGCCGACCACCAGGAGAGCCAGCACCCCGAGCCCGACGACCGTGGCCAGCGGCAGCACCCGCGCCGTCGTCCACAACGCGTCGCCCACCGACGTGCTGTCGCGCAGCCAGGGCGAGACGACCAGCATGCCGCAGACGGCAGCCGCCAACGGCAGGAGCGAGATGACCACGGCGGAGGCGGCGTAGGCCACGATCCAGCGAGCGTGGTTCTCCGGGACGGCGTCCGACCAGGGGCCGCGCGCGACGGCGGCGCGGACGGCGGGGGCGCCCGACCAGTACTCCCCGGCCGGCACCTCGCCGAAGACGGCCGAGCCGGCGCCGACCTCGGCAGCGTCGCCGATGACTGCCCCCGGGCACAGGGTGCTCCGGGTGCCGATGCGGGCGTCCGTGCCGATCGTGATGCTCCCGACATGGAGCACGTCGCCGTCCAGCCAGTAGCCCGCGAGGTCCACCTCTGCCTCCACCGAGCACCCGTTCCCGAGGGTGAGGAGGCCGGTCACCGGTGGCACCGAGTGCAGGTCGACGTCCTTGCCCACGGTGGCACCGAGCGCCCTCGCGTAGATCTTCAACGCAGGTGCGACGGCCAGGTTGAGGACTCCGGCCTCGTCGGCGAGGCGCTCGGCCAGCCAGATCCGCAGATGCGTCCTGCCACCTCGCGGGTAGGTGCCCGGCTCGACCCCTCGCAGCGCCGCCCTCGCGCCGGCGGCAGCGATGAGCAGCCGGCCCGGCGGGCTGATCAGGAGCAGCCAGCCCAGCCCGACCAGCCACCAGGACGCGGTCGGCAGCCAGTCCAGACCCCAGCGCGACCCAGCGAGGTTCGCCCCGGCTGCGGTCCACACCAGCCAGCGCAACCCGGTCAGGGTGCGCAGCGGGAGGGTGAACGCGGCCTGCCCGAGCTGTGTCTTGACCGGGACCGGCGAGACGGTGCGGTTCGCGGTCGCCGCCGGGCTCGCCAGGGCGTCGAGGGCCGCGGACAGACCCCCGAGGGTGGGCGACTCGTAGACGTCGGCCACGGTGACCTCCGGGAAGCGTGACCGGAGACGGGAGACGAGCTGTGCGGCGGTGAGGCTGCTCCCACCGAGGTCGAAGAAGTCCGCACCGGGGTCCTCGACCTCGGCGCCGAGCAGGTCGGTCCACAGCTCGTGCACCCAGGCGGCGGTGCCTTCCAGCTTCGGGGCGGCGCCGCTGCCCACACTGGTCGCGGGCCACGGCAGGGCATCCCGGTCGACCTTGCCCGACGTCTTGGTCGGCACCGTGTCGACCACGACGAGGCGGGGCACGAGTGGCGCCGGCAGGGTGTCGCGGAGGTGCGTCACCGACGCCCTGGCGTCAAAGCCCGGCCCCGTGGCCAGGTAGCCGACCAGGATCCGGTTCCCGGACCGGGTCGTGCGTACGGCGGCCGCCGCACCGGTCACGCCCGGGAGGGCGAGCAAGGCGTTGTCGACCTCGCCGAGCTCGATCCGGCGACCGCCGAGCTTGACCTGGTCATCGGCTCGGCCGAGGAAGACCAGCCCCTCGTCGTCGTACCTGACCAGGTCACCGCTGCGGTACGCCCGGTCCCACCCGAGCGTGGGCATCGGCGCGAACCGCTCCCGGTCGAGCTCCGTGTCGAGGTAGCGCGCCAGGCCGACCCCGCCGATGATCAGCTCGCCGCTCCCACCGGTCTCGACCGATGTCCCCTCGGCGTCGACGACCGCGAGGTCCCAGCCGTCGAGGGGCAGCCCGATCCGGACCGGCCCCTCGCCGGTGAGGCGCGCGCCGCACGACACCACGGTGGCCTCGGTCGGTCCGTAGGTGTTCCACACCTCCCGGTCGCCGGTGGCGAGCCTCTCCCCGATCTCCGGCGGGCAGGCCTCCCCACCGAGGATGAGCAGCCGCACCTCGTCCATCGCCTCCATCGGCCACAGCGACACCAGGGTCGGCACCGTGGAGACCACATTGACGTCGTTGGCCATCAGCCAAGGCCCCAGGTCCATGCCACTGCGGACCAGCGAGCGCGGAGCGGGCACCAGGCACGCGCCGTACGCCCAGGCCAGCCAGATCTCCTCGCAGGACGCGTCGAAGCCCACCGACAGCCCGGCCATCACCCGGTCGCCCGGTCCGAGGGGTGCGTGTTGGAGATAGAGCCGGGCCTCGGCGTCGATGAAGGCGGCCGCGGAGCGGTGGGTGACGGCCACGCCCTTCGGCTTGCCGGTGGACCCGGACGTGAAGATGATCCATGCATCGTCGGTCGGGTCCGGCTCCGCAGGCGCCGCCCGTCCCTCGCCCGCGACCCTCTCGATCGCGAACCCGTCCCGGATCACCGCGTCGACGGCCGCCTCGGCGAACACCGTGCGGGCGCGGTCGTCGGGGTCGTCGGCGTCCACCGGGACGTAGGCCGCGCCGGCGAGGAGGACCGCCGCGATCGCGACGTACAGCTCGGTGGTGCCGGAGCGGATGCGGATCCCGACCCGACTGCCCCGTCCGACGCCCGCCTCCCCCAGCAGCGAAGCGAGCTCGCCCGCCCGCTCGACGAGCTCGGTGTAGGTGAGCACCTCGGCGCCGTTGTCGATCGCGGCGGCGTCCGGATGATCGTCGGTCGTGCTGTGCAGGATGTCGACCAACGTCCTCGGTGGCGCGGCCCGATCGGCGCGGAGCAGCGTCAAGACGCGCCTGAGTCCGCGAGGTCCATGGACCGATCATGTCGGACCGAGGTGAACGGTGCATGTACGGTCTCGGCCACCGTGCAGGGGTATCAGACCTTGAGACTCACCGGGAAGGTCGCGATCCAGGCGATGTCGCCGAGCAGGACGGCGCAGCCGGCCAGCGTCATCACCCAGCGGAGGCGCTGGTTCTCGAGGCGAGTGCTCATCCCGGCGAAGAACAGCACGACGGCATAGAGCACCACGGTCAGCACGTAGTTACTGGACCGCTGGATGTAGAGGCGCACGTGGGCGGCTCCCGACTCGGAGGCAGCGTCCAGCTGCTCGGCGTCCGTCTGGGCGGTGAGCTGGTACTCCGGCATCGCGAACGGGGTCGGCGGGGCGTCGGGGTTCGTGAACGGCCTCGTCGCGCGCCACGCCTCGAACGCCGGCTTGAACTCGTCGCGGAACCGGTCCACGTAGAAGGCGGCCAGATCGCGGTCGCCCTGGCGATTCGCGTTCGCCCAGGCGATGAAGGTGGCCACGTCGACCTGGGTCTGCGCCTGCGAGAGTCCCTGGGCACGTGCGGCGCTGATCCGTACGGCGCTGGTGCGACTCGCGGCAGCCGCCTGCTCGCCGTTCCAGCGGGTGGCCTGGTAGCTGCTCCAGGAGGTGCCCAGCGCGGCCACGACCAGCAGGAGCGTGACCACGAGCTCCTGTCAGTTCCGCTCGCTCGGCGGCGGCTCCTCAGTGTGGGAGGCCACGGTCGTCACAGGGTGCCGTCACGGTGATGCCGGCCAGCCTCGTCTGGGTGTCGATGAGACGGATGGTCCGCTCCATGGCGGTGGGCCTCAGGCTGCCGACCCCGTCACCGTGGGCATGGTTGAAGAAGACGAGCAGCATCATCAGCAGCGAGATCACCACCGTGACGCTGCCCATCAGCACCCCTTGGGTCACCGCACCCTCCGCCGGGTCGGCGAAGAAAAGCATGTAGGCGAAGATCACGAGGCAGATGGCGAAGAGGGCCACCCACAGCGGCAGGGGCAGGATGCCCTCCGCCCCGTGCACCCGGTCGATGCGCGCCTGTTCACGATTGGCGGTCTGGTCCATCCATCGGTCGTAGGCGGACTGCTCGGTGTCGCCGCGGGGATGTACGGCGGAGATCGTCTTGAACATCGCCACCCCCCAGGGGTTGACGTTGTCGCCGAGTGACCCGTTGGCCTGGGCGTCCCACTCCGGTCCGACCACGTAACGGGCGTAGCAGGTCAGGTCGCCGGTGAGCTGCGCGGCTGTGTCGCCGGGAAAGAACTGGGCTGTCTGCACCTGCTGGGCCACGATCGTCGCCTCGGTCTCCGCTCCCGTCCGCGAGTCGTCGTACGACGAGAACGCGAGGAAGATGATGAAGCCGAGCAGCACCGAGAACCCCGTGGCCAGCACGCCGAAGACGCCGGAGGCCCGGTCTCCGTCGCTGAAGTAGCTGCCCTCGGGCGCGCGCCGGCGGACGAGCAGCATCGCCGCCACGGCGACCGCGGTGACGAGGACCACCACACCCGCAGCGACGAGCAGGTTCACGGGGCCGACCTTTCCAGCGGGGCAGCGCGGATCCCGCACACTCTTCAGGCTGCGGGCTCGCCTTGGCAACCGCCGGTCTGTCGAGACGCCGACCGGCAACAGGACGGAAGGCCCTGGTGACGTGCCCGCGTGCGCGGGCGAGAATGAGCAGATGACCGCCGAGACGTGGGACGAGCGCTACCGCGACAGCGACCTGGTCTGGTCGTCCGGGCCCAACCAGTTCGTCGAGGCCGAGCTGGCGGACCTGCCGCCGGGGCGCGCGCTCGACCTGGGCGCGGGCGAGGGCCGCAACGCGATCTGGCTGGCCCGCCGAGGCTGGCAGGTCACCGCGGTCGACTTCTCGCAGGCCGGGCTCGACAAGGGCCGGACGCTGGCCGGCGACCTGCCGGTCGCGTGGGTCTGCGCCGACGCGACCACCTGGTCCGGTGACGGCTCCTACGACGTCTGTGTCCTGGCCTACCTCCAGCTCGCCGGCGAGGAGCGCCGCGCCGCGGTGCGTCATGCCTTCGCCTCCGTGCGCGTAGGTGGCATGCTGCTGCTGGTCGCGCACGACGCCACCAACCTGACCGAAGGTGTCGGCGGTCCGCAGGACCCCGAGGTGCTGATGACGGCCGAGGAGGTGCTCGGCGACCTGGACGGTGAGCGCTTCGACGTCGAGCGGGCTGAGCGGGTGGTCCGTGAGGTCCCCCAGCCCGACGGCAGCACCCGGACGGCCTACGACGCCCTGGTACGGGTCGTCCGCCGGGACTAGCGTCGGGTCGGCCCGGGACTCACGTAGCGACCTGCACGACGTAGACCACAGCGAGACCGATCGCCAGCAGCCCGAGCACCGTGCGCAGGAGCTGCTCGGGCAGCCGGGGTTGCAGGGCCGCGCCGAGGTAGCCGCCCCCCAGCCCACCGAGGCCGCAGGCGATGCCGAGCGGCCAGTCCGGCGCGATGGACCCCGCGGCGTTCACCTGGAGGACTCCGAAGGTGGCGACC
>Ga0302254_10000042_pt1 | contig 21691 bp, 21 predicted proteins | sample I_Fen_E1_4_FD_194573 | JGI IMG/M metagenome (GOLD analysis project Ga0302254, IMG submission 194573) | Peat permafrost microbial communities from Stordalen Mire near Abisko, Sweden - I_Fen_E1_4 | ecosystem: Environmental > Terrestrial > Soil > Wetlands > Permafrost | place: Sweden: Abisko... | reverse complement strand
GTGTCCGGGCCGGCGGGCGAGACGGTGCTGACCATGGAGCTGGTCGGTGACCGCCACCGGATCCAGGACCGGGCGTGTCGGGAGGCGCTGTCGGCCCTGTGTGGGATTCTTCGGGGGGAACAACCCGCACTCGGGTAGCGTTTCCGCCACAGACACCTTTCACGACCGCTCGTAGCACCCGACCAAGGACCAGGAGGACCCAGATGGCGCTGTTCCGTCGGCTGCTGGGCGACGTCCTCCGTGAGCGTCGGCTCGAGCAGGGACTGACCCTGCGCCAGGTCTCCGCCGAGGCGCGGGTGAGCCTGGGCTACATCTCCGAGATCGAGCGCGGCCAGAAGGAAGCGTCCTCCGAGCTGCTCGCCTCGCTGTGCACCGCCCTCGAGGCGCCGCTGTCCGAGGTGCTCCGCGACGTGTCCGTCGCGGTGGCGCTCGAAGAGGCCGCGACCGCCCCCACACCGATCACGACCCGCCGTCCCGTGGTGGCCTCGGCCGCCTCCGCCGCCTGACCGTCATGCGCGTGCCCACCGTGAACTACCGCCTCGGCGACGCGGTCTACGACGGCACCGGGCTGACGCAGGAGGAGATCGGCTGGCTGATCGCGGCTGCCGCGGTGGCTGCCGGGGTGCTCATCGCCGTGCGCACGGTCGATGTCGTGATGCGTCTCTGGACGCCGTCGGGCGGCCGCTCCTAGGGCGAGCCCCGGCGCTGGCAGGTCGGGCAGGCGAACGTCGTCCGCTCCCGCCCCTCGTCGCCGAGCAGGGTCTGCCGGATCGGCGTACCGCAGCGACGGCACGGCCGTCCGGCGCGGTCATAGACCCAGAACTGCCGGCCGCGGGCCAGGTCACCGGTGGTGCTCTGCTGGCCGCGGTGGCTGTTGAGCTCGAGCATCTGGCGGGCCCGGTCGACCAGGCGGCGCAGGTCGCGCACCTCGGCGACCGGGGTCTCCGGGGCCACGCCGGAGATGAAGCACAGCTCGGCGGCATACATGTTGCCGATGCCCGCCAGGCGAGTCTGGTCGAGCAGCGCATCCTTGATGGCGCGGTCCGGTTGCTCGGAGAGCCGGCGTACGGCCTCGACGGGGTCCCAGTCGGGGCCGAGCAGGTCGGGGCCGAGGTGACCCACCAGGTCAGGCTCCCGGTCGCGGGGGACGATCTCGACGATGCCGAGCGAGAAGCCGACGGCGACGGTGTCGGCGGTGGTCAGCACCACCCGTGCGGTGTGGGCAGGCCGGGGCCAGCGCCGGCCGGGCGCGAGGACCCGCCAGCCGCCCTCCATCTTGAGGTGGGTGTGGAGGGTCCACGGGTCGTCGGCGTCGATCCGGGTGAGCAGGTGCTTGCCGCGCGAGACGGTCCCGCTCACCCGCGCGCCGGAGAGGTCCCAGGTGGCGAGGGCCGGCACCCGGAAGTCCGTCGCCGTCAGGTCCTTGTCGCGCAGCGCGCGGTCGAGCAGGCGCGCCGCTCGCCAGACGGTGTCGCCCTCAGGCACGCAGCCTCAGCCCTCGCGGCGTCGAGACGAAACCGGCTGCGTCGAGCGCCGCACGCAGGGGCGTCGACCCCCCGCCGAGGATCTGCTCACCATCGGCCTTCTCGACCGTCAATCGGCCCAGCGCGCCGCGACGGCCCGCTTCGGAGAGCGACTGGGCCGCCGGGCCGAGGAAGGTCGCGTCGTCCGACCAGGTGAGCAGTGTCTTGCCGCCGCGCTCGACGTAGAGGGTGAGGCGGCCGTCGACGAGAACGACGAGGGCGCCGGCCTTGCGTCCGGGCCGGTGGCCACCGGAAGCCTCGCGGTCGGGCCAGGGGAGGGCGGCGCCGAACGGGTTGGCCGGATCGGTGGCGGCGAGCGTCACGGCTTCGGGCTTCGCCTCGCCGGAGCCGCCGCCGGCGTCGGCGAAGGTGCGGAGCCGGTCGACTGCCCCGGCGGTGCCGAACTGGGCCGCTCCGAGGCCTTCGACGAAGTACCCGCGCCGACACCGTCCGGAGTCCTCGAACGCGGACAGCACCTTGTAGACCGCGGCGAAGCCGCCGGCCGTGCGCTCGGACACCACCGCTCCGCGGGTGACGACGCCGTGGCGCTCGAGCATCCGCTCGGCCGTGGCATGGGCCCGTCGCGTCGGGTCGGTGTCGACCTGCGGCAGCAGGGCCCAGCGGCCGGACGTCGCGGGCGGCGCGGGGCGGAGACCGGTCCGTCCGGGTCGGCTCGGCCTGGCCCTGGGCGCGGTCCTGCGCGTGCGGTGGGTGCCGGAGCCGGAGGTGAGGGCACGCAGAGGTGCGAACGTGTCGTTGGTGACCAGACCGGCCCAGACCAGCTCCCAGAGGGCGTCGGCCAGGGCCCGCTCGGTGGCTGCGGTCGCCGCGGCCAGCTGCCGGAAGAACCACGCCCCGCCTGGGGCGAGCGCGTCGAGGACCGCCCGCTGGGCCTCGCCCCACTCCTGCTCGGTACGCGGCTCCGGCAGGGGCAGGGTCAGCGCCGCCTGGTCGCCGAGGTGGAGCGAGACCCAGCCGTCCGTGCCGGGGAGCGCCGCGTGGCCGATCCAGGTGACCTCACCGGAGGCGGTCAGCTCGTCGAGCAGCGCGGGCTCGTAGTCGGGCAGCCGGGCGGGGAGGATCAGCGACTCCCAGGCCGAGGCGGGGGCGGCGTAGCCCGCGAGCTGGTCGACCACCTGGAGGAGGCCGTCGATACCGCGCGGGCGACCGCGCTGGGGCCGGTTGACGTGCTGCCAGGCGAGCAGGAAGCGGCCCATCGCGGCCGGCTCGACCGGCTCGACCTCCTGCCGGAGCCGGGCCAGCGAGCGCCGGCGCAGCATCCGGAGCACCTCGGCGTCGCACCACTCGGCGCCGGACCCGGAGGGCCGGAACTCGCCCTCGAGCACCCGCCCCTGCCCGCCGAGGCGCTGCAGTGTCTGGCGGGCGACCGCAGCGCCCAGCGCGAGCCGCGCGGACACGTCGGCGACCGTGAAGGGTCCATGGGTGCGAGCGAAGCGGCTGACCAGGTCGGCCAGCGGGTCGTCGACGGGCTCGGTGAAGGCATCGGGTACGCCGGGTGGCACCGGCACGCCCAGACCGTCGCGCAGGCGGCCGACGTCCTCGATCGCAGCCCAGCGCTCCTCGCCGGCCATCCGGACGGGGACCGCTCGGCGCGCGTCGGCCAGTGTGGCCAGCCACTCGGCGGCCGACCCGCCCTCGACGGTGCGGGCCGCGACTTCCTCGGTGGTGACCGGGCCGAGCCATCGCAGCAGGTCGGCCACGCCCTCGGCGTCACGGGCACGGCGCTCGGGATCGGTGCGCTGCAGGGTCGCCTCGATCTCGGCGAGGACGTCGGGGTCGAGCAGCTCGCGCAGCTCGGCCCGGCCGAGCAGCTCGGCGAGGAGCCCCTGGTCGAGGGCGAGGGCCGCGGCCCGGCGCTCGGCGATGGGGGAGTCGCCCTCGTAGACGAACTGGGCGACGTAGCCGAAGAGGAGGCTGCGGGCGTAGGGCGACGGCTGGTGGGTGTCGACGTCGTGGATGCCGACCTCGCGACGCTGCACCCTGCGCATCAGGCCGACCAGCGCCGGCAGGTCGTAGACGTCCTGCAGGCACTCGCGGACGGCCTCGAGCACGATCGGGAACGACGGGTACTTGGCGGCGACCTCGAGGAGAGCGGCGCTGCGCTGGCGCTGCTGCCACAGCGGCGAGCGCCGGCCCGGGTCGCGGCGTGGCAGGAGGAGCGCCCGGGCCGCGCACTCGCGGAAGCGCGACGCGAACAGCGAGGACCCGCCGACCTCCTGGGTCACCAGGTCCTCGATCTCGTCAGGCTCGAAGGCGATCAGCTCACCCATCGGCGGCTCGGCGTCGGTGTCGGGGATGCGGATCACGATGCCGTCGTCGGAGGCGATCGCCTGGCCGTCGACGCCGAAGCGCTCGCGCAGCCGGGCGTTGATCGCCAGGGCCCAGGGGGCGTGGACGGGGGTGCCGTAGGGGGAGTGGACGACCAGCCGCCAGTCGCCGAGCTCGTCCCGGAACTTCTCGACCACGAGGGTGCGGTCGCTCGGCAGGACGCCGGTGGCCTCGACCTGCTCGTGGACGTAGCCGACCAGGTTGCCCGCCGCCCAGGGGTCGAGCCCCCGCTCCTCGGCGACGGCCACCGCGCTCTCGCGGGACGACGCACCGAGCTCGCGGGTGAACGTGCCGATCGCCTCGCCCAGCTCGGCCGGCCGGCCGAGGGCGTCGCCCTTCCAGAACGGCAGCCGCCCGGGTACGCCGGGTGCGGGCGTGACCAGCACGCGGTCGTGGGTGATGTCCTCGATCCGCCAGCTGGTGGCCCCGAGCGCGAACACATCGCCGACGCGCGACTCGTAGACCATCTCCTCGTCGAGCTCGCCGACCCGCCGCCCCGGCCCTTCACCGCCGACCAGGAAGACGCCGAACAGTCCGCGGTCGGGGATGGTGCCGCCGCTGGTGACCGCCAGGCGCTGCGCGCCGGGCCGGCCGGTGAGCTGCCCGGTGACGCGGTCCCACACGATGCGCGGCCGCAGCTCGGCGAACTCGTCGCTCGGGTAGCGCCCGCTAAGCAGGTCGAGGGTCGCGTCGAAGGCACCGCGAGGCAGCTGGGTGTAGGACGCGGAGCGGCGCACGAGGTCGAAGACGTCGTCGACGGGCCAGGGGTCCATCGCCACCATCGACACGACCTGCTGGGCCAGCACGTCGAGTGGGTTGGTCGGGATCCGCATCGACTCGATCAGGCCGGAGCGCATCCGCTCGACGGCCACGGCCGTCTGGGCCAGGTCGCCACGGTGCTTGGGGAAGAGGACCCCCCGGCTGACCTCGCCGACCTGGTGGCCCGCCCGGCCCACGCGTTGCAGGGCGCTGGCGACGCTGGGCGGTGACTCGATCTGGATGACGAGGTCGACCGCGCCCATGTCGATGCCGAGCTCGAGGCTGCTGGTGGCCACCACACAGGGGAGCCGGCCGCGTTTCAGGTCGTCCTCGATCAGGGCCCGCTGCTCCTTGGAGACCGAGCCGTGGTGAGCCTTGGCGAGCACCGGTGCTGCGCCGTAGGACGCTCCTGACTGGGCCATCACCTGCGCCGGCGGCCCACCAGGGGGTCGAGCGGAGTCGAGACGGTCGATGTCGCCGCTCGCCCGCTCGGCGGCGATCTCGTTGAGCCGGGCTGTCAGGCGCTCCGCGAGGCGGCGGGAGTTGGCGAAGACGATAGTCGAGCGGTGTTGCTCGATCAGGTCGACCACATGGTTCTCGACGTGCGGCCAGATCGAGGTGGCCTCGCGGCCGTCGCCCTCGGCCTCGTCGGAGTCATCGTACGGCGCGGGTGCGGTCATGTCCTCCACGGGGACCACGACCTTCAGGTCCCACTGCTTGACCGAGGGTGGAGCGACCACCTCGACCGGCGCCGTGCCGCCGAGGAAACGCGCGACCTCCTCGAGCGGACGGACGGTGGCGGACAGGCCGATCCGCTGGGCCGGCTCCGTGAGCAGGGCGTCGAGGCGCTCGAGGCTGAGCCCGAGGTGGGCGCCGCGCTTGGTGCCGGCGACGGCGTGGACCTCGTCGACGATCACGGTCTCGACGTGGCGCAGGCTCTCGCGGGCCTGGCTGGTCAGCATCAGGAAGAGCGACTCGGGCGTGGTGATCAGGATGTCGGGGGGTGTGCGGGCCAGGGTGCGCCGCTCCGCTGCCGGGGTGTCACCCGACCGGATGCCGACCGTGACCTCCGGGAGCCGCTCGCCGAGGCGCTCGGCGGTCTGCCTGATGCCGACCAGGGGCGAGCGCAGGTTGCGCTCGACGTCGACCGCGAGGGCCTTCAGCGGGGAGACATAGAGGACCCGCGTGCCGGTCTCGGCCGGTCGCCCCTCCGACAGCAGGCGGTCGATCGCCCAGAGGAACGCCGACAGCGTCTTGCCCGAGCCGGTGGGCGCGACCACGAGGGCGTGCTGCCCCCGCGAGATCGCGTCCCACGCGCCGTCCTGCGCGGGAGTGGGCTCGGCGAACGCCGCCTGGAACCACGTACGCGTCGGGGCGCTGAAGCGCTCCAGCGCGGCGTGGGGCTCGGACATGGGTCCATCCTCGCTCACGCCACCGACACCTGCGATCGGGTGCCGGTGATCCCAGCCCCGCCCGCGGCAGGCGGGTGCGTCCGGCCACCTGGGCCTGCCACCATAACGACCTGAACGCCCGCGAGTAGTTCCTCGACTTCGGTGTCGAACGGCACGTGCCACGTCCGACGTAGGGGTGAGCAGAACCCGCCCGACATCCTCCCAAGGAGCCCCACCATGCCGTTCCAGGTCCACCCCGACACCATCGAGAAGACGACCGGCCAGACCCCCCGTAAGGTCGTCGCAGGCCACTTCCTGTCGCTCGATGGGGTGGCTGAGGCCCCCGACCGGTTCATCACCGCTTGGGACGACGAGACGGACGCCAGCGGCGCCGACCTCATCGCCACCCAGGACGCGGTCATTCTCGGCCGCCGCAGCTACGACGAGTGGGCTGAGTTCTGGCCAGGCAGCGAGATCGAACCGTTCGCCTCCTTCATCAACGCCGTGACCAAGTACGTCGCCACGTCGACGCCGCTCGCACGCGAGTGGACCAATGCGCGCGTGATCGACGGCGGGCTGGTCGACTTCGTGCGGCATCTGAAGGGTCGGCCGGGCGGTGACATCGGCGTCCACGCCAGCCTGTCGGTCACTCGGACGCTGCTTGCAGCCGGCGTCATCGACGAGCTCAGGCTCGTCATCGCGCCGGCGATCGTCGGGAGCGGGCACAGACTGTTCGACGGGTTGCCGCCCCTACGCCTCGAGACGATCCGCAGCACCGCCTCACCGCGTGGCAACCTTCTCGTGGACTACCGCGTGGTTCGTTAGGTGCCCCTCGAGGACGGGGTCTTCGCTGCACATGGGCATGGGTGCGAGCCGGACACCCACGTGGGGGCGTGTCGTCACGACTGGCGGTCGAGCAGGGCCTGCACGTCGAGCGGCACCAGCCGGCGGTGGCGCCGTGAGAGCCAGGCCCAGTCCGGCGACGATCCGACGTCACGTGAGGCGCGTCCTGCAAGCCCTCTCGAAATCGACGGTTCGCGCGCGACACGGACTCACCCACGGCAGTAGTCTCCGCAAGAGCGTCCAGCGAAGGACCGAAGGGATCGGCACATGAGGGCACGGCGAATTCTCATTGCAGCGATGTTCGGCGTGGCTCTCGTGCCGCTCGGCGCGGGGGCTGCGAGCGCGGCGCCACCCGGCAACGACGAACCTGCCGGGGCCGTCGTGCTGAACGTGGGTGATCGGGTCGAGCAGGACACGACCGAGGCCACGACCAACGCCGCCGACGACGCGCTGAACGCGAACTGCGGGGCACCGGCGACGAACGCCTCCGTCTGGTACCAGTACACCCCCAGCGCGAAAAGCAAGGTCGTGCTGGACACGACGGCCTCGAGCTACAGCGCCGGCTTGATGATCTTCGAGGGCACCCCCACGGCCGACTCCCTCATCGCGTGTGGGCCCGGGGCGGTGGGGCTGCGCGCGCAAGCCGGACAGACGTACTACATCATGGCGTTCTCCGACAGTGAGGTGGACGGCGGCAACCTCGTGTTGACGTTGCAGAACGCACCTACGCCGCACGTGCACGTCTCGATGGCCGAGCGAGGCGCGGCCTTCCATGGTGGTGGTGGTGCCGCCCAGGTCCACGGCACCTACTCCTGCACCCACGGTGAGAGTTTCGCCGGAGTGGACGTACACCTCTTGCAGCGGGCCGGGCGGTTGAAGATCCAGGCTGACTCCGGCACGAACATCCGGTGCAACGGAAAGCGTCACCGCTGGTCGGCGCGGTTGGTCTCGCCTGTCGGGACCTACGCTCGGGGTCCTGCCGTGGCCAAGGCCACGATCGTCGCTTGCGGGGTTCTCGAGTGTCGTCAGCAGAAGGCCAAGCGCCACATCCACCTCGCGTGGGCACCGAGCTCGCACCGTCAGTGGCTCGCGCAGCCGTCCATGGCCCGGAGGGAACGTCCGCGCCCGTTGGTCTCGCAGCAGAGGCACTGGCCGAGCAGCTGGTCATCGTTCGCGCCGCACTGAGTGAAGAACGTCCGACTGCGCGGCGCGAGGCTCGAAGTCCAAGGTCGACCGCGCCCCTGATGCGGAGCCCTGCTCGGGGAGGTCGAGCCGACCCCGTGCCGTCGAGCGACCAGCGCCTTCACCAGGCGTTGCTGAGGAGGACCTGGTTGGACGTCTGCGCCGACGATTGAAGCAACCGTGAGTCCAGGCTCAGCAGTCGGGTGCGCGGCGTCATGGGCGTGCGATCGAGACCCGGGTCATTCAAGGCTCAGGCCGGACAGGTTCCCCCATCCTTTCCGGTTGGCGTATGGAACCAGCACGAACGCCAGGATGATGAAGGGGACGGCCAGGTCGAGCTCACTGATGGCCGAGGACTGCCAGGTGCTCCCGTCGGCGAAACCGCCGACGCGTGCCACGTCGTTCGACAGGCCGTGCATGGTGATGGCGAGCAGTGTGGCTTGTCCGGCCCGGGCCCAGAAGAACGTGATGACAACGGACATGGCGACGATCTTGATAGTGAACGCGCCCAGGTAGGCGAGTCCTTCCCACAGTCCGTACTCGGTGAAGGCGTCGTACTTCACGGGGAAGTGCCACGTCGCCCAGGCCAGTCCCACGATGATGGAGGCGGCCAGGGGTCCTCGATGCCGGAGCAGGACGGGTAGGGCGAACCCGCGCCACCCGTTCTCCTCCAGAAGGGCGCCAGCGTCGAGGAACATGGCCACGGGCAGCAGTGCCACCATGCTCCACGAGAGGTGCCAGGTGAAGTCTCGAGGGATGAACGCGTGGTGGAGCACGCCGCTCGCCACGTTGCAGAGGGAGAAGACGACCAGCACGGTGACCCAGATGCGGACACCTCGGCGGGGCCCGACGTCCTTGGACCACGGACGAAACAGCCTGCGGACCGCGTGCAGCAGTGGGCGGCCACCCTTGATCCGCGCGACAAACAGTACGGCGAGGTCTGGTGCGGCGACCTGGCCTAGAGCCAGGGCGATCCCCAGTAAGGCGGCGGGATACACCACGAGGACCCGGGCAGCGGTGAGGAGGTCCGATCCGAAGTCGATCCCGGCCTTCGACAATCCGGTGTCGATCGCCGACTCCGCACCGCTGAGGAGGAACGCGACGCCCAGGACCACTTCCAGTGCCACCGCAATGAGCCAGAACGTCAAGGTCGGTCGTCGTGGGAGGGCAGGCTCCGGACGCCCTGTCGTGGCACCCGACTGTTCGGCGGTCCTCACGGTCAAAGACTCGCTGCCAGCGGCACGCCGGGCCTACCCGGCAGGACCCCGGCGTCCACCGGACACAACCCCGGCGCGCCCCTGAAGTGGTCTACGGCCGCCGGCTCATCGGCAGAGGCGCTCGAGCACCCAGCATGAGCGGATGGTCAGCGCCGGTTGTCCTCATGCAGGTCGAGCCCCACGCGACACCCCGAGCCACTGCGCCCACGAGCACCAGCGCCAGCCCATGGCAGAGAATGCCCAGCCCAGAGGCAGCGGGCCTACCGTCCGTCACCATCCAGAGACCCGCGAAGACCAGCACGACGCCAGGAAGGAGCACGGCGACCGGCGAGGGTGGTGCCCAGCGAGGTGCCGTCCCGGAACTGCTCGGAGTCTCTGCGGCATCGGACATGGCCGAAGTTCGTCACGGCGGTTTCCGAGCCCAGCGCATCGGGCCCGACCTCGGGGGTGGGCATTCCCCAGAACCTGGCCAGCAGCTCAGCCGTGTTCGCCACGCTCACCGGCGTGAGAGCGCGCCGCACGCTCGCGGTGTGCAGGTTCCTCACGGGTGGCCACCTCGGGCAGGCCTGCCTTGTCCACAGACGTCGAGCGAGCGGTCCCGTAGTCAGGGGCCGTGCGGTAGAATCGAACACATGTTCGACGACGTCGGCTCTTCGACCCACACCGACGGTGTGGCGCTCGACGCCGCCCTGGTCGAGACCTGGGTGGCCGGCTTGGCGTCGGCCTCGAGCCCGGAGGGCGATGGCGCCCGGCTCGATCTGATCGCCGCGCTCGAGCGGCTGAAGTGTGCCGCCGAGGGGCTGCAGGCCGAGGCAGCGGTCGAGGTCGACGCGTCGATGCGGCAGCGGGCCGCCGAGCGGGGAGTGCCGCAACCTCGTCGAGGGCAGGGCGTGGCGGCGGAGATCGCCCTCGCCCGGCGGGTCTCCCCGCACCGTGCGCAGCAGCTCCTGGGTCTCGCGACGGTGCTGCACACGGAGATGTCCCACACCAGGTCGGCGCTCCGGTCGGGGGGCCTCAGCGAGTGGCGCGCCACGATCCTCGCCCGCGAGACCGCGTGCCTGTCCCGTGAGGATCGGCAGCAGGTCGACCTCGAGCTGGGGCACGACGCGGGCCTGCTCGAGACGATGGGCGACCGCGAGCTGGGCGACGCCGTACGACGGATGGCCTATCGGCTGGACGCCGACGCATGGGTGACCCGTCGGCGGATCGCGGAGTCGGAGCGACGCGTGACGCTGCGACCTGCTCCCGACGTGATGTCACGGCTGTCGGCCGAGCTGCCGGTGGCGCAGGGGGTGGCCGTGATCCGCACGCTGGGCGAGCACGCTGACTCGCTACGCGCGTCTGGCGACCCGCGCAGCCGGAGCCAGCTGATGGCCGACACCCTCGTGACGCGCCTGCTGGGGATCGAGCAGCCCACCGCCCTTCCCGTGACGACCCACGTGGTCATGGCCGACGACGTCCTGTTCGGGCACGTGGAGGATGCCGCCCATCTCAACGGCTTCGGCCCGATCCCGGCCGAGCTGGCCCGTGAGCTGGCGAAGACCGCCGCCGAGGAGGGCCTTGCTCAGCTCCGCCGCCTCTACGCCACGCCGGAGACGGGCGAGCTCGTAGCGGCCGACTCGGCGTCGCGCTTCTTCACCGGCGCCCTGGCCGTGTTGATCGACCTCCGTGACCAGAGCTGCCGTACGCCGTGGTGCGACGCGCCGATCCGTCACCACGACCACGTCGTGGGCGTCACCGAGGACGGCGAGACCAGCCTGGCCAACGGCCAGGGCCTCTGTGAGGCCTGCAACTACGCCAAGGAGGCCCACGGGTGGCGGGCCAGACCGTCGCCGGGTGACCGCCACACCGTGGAGGTCACCACCCCCAGTGGCCACACCTACCGATCCGGCGCTCCACCGATGCCGGGGCGGTCCCACCGACGGGTGGACCTCCACTTCCCGGTCGAGCTGGTCGCCTAGATCAGCCCACCACGGCGTCCAGCTCGACCTCGACCAGCCAGCGCGGATCGAGCAGCCCAGCCACGACGACCATCGTGCTGGCCGGGCGGACGTCGCCGAAGACCTCGCCGTGCACCGTTCCGACGGCATCGGCCAGGTCGGCGCGGACGACGTACTGACGCGTGCGGACGACGTCCTCGACCCGCCCGCCGAGCTCCTCCAGGGCGGTGACCGCGATCTCCCAGCACCGGCGCGCCTGGGTCGCCGGATCGCGATCCACGGTGCCGTCCGGCCACACCGGCGCGGTGCCGGAGACGACGACGGTATGGCCCACGCGGACGGCCCGACTGAAGCCGATGGTGTCCTCGAACGGCGACCCGGAGCGGGCGTGTTGACGGTCCATGAGGACACCGTAGGGGCGCGTCATCCGCCCGCTCACCCTTCTGGGTAGTCTCGCCGGGTGTTCCCCGGACTCGGCCGCCTGGTGGCCCGGTCACGGCGACGAGAAGCGCGAGCAGTAACCCGGTAGGAGTCTGTCGGCAAGCCTTTGTAAGGTCAGCCGGGTGTCGACTGAAGCGATGATCCGGGCCCGCGACCTGCGCAAGTCGTTCGGCGACAGGTCCGGCGTGACCGTGGAGGCCGTCAAGGGCATCTCCCTCGACGTACGCCGGGGCGAGGCGTTCGGCTTCCTCGGCCCCAACGGCGCCGGCAAGTCCTCGACGATGCGGATGATCGCGGCGGTCTCGCCGGTCAGTGGGGGAGAGCTGCTGATCCTCGGGATGGACCCCTCCACGGACGGTCCGGCGATCCGGGCCCGCATCGGCGTCTGTCCCCAGGACGACACCCTCGACACCGAGCTCAACGTCTTCGACAACCTCTACATCTACGGCCGCTACTTCGGGATCCCCAAGAGCGAGGTGCGCTCGCGGGCCGACGAGCTGCTCGAGTTCGTCCAGCTCACCGAGAAGCGCGGTGCCAAGGTCGAGAGCCTCTCGGGCGGCATGAAGCGGCGGCTCACCATTGCCCGCTCGCTGATCAACCGGCCCGACCTGCTGCTGCTCGACGAGCCGACCACCGGGCTCGACCCGCAGGCGCGACATGTGGTGTGGGATCGGCTGTTCCGGCTCAAGCAGCAGGGCGTGACGCTCGTGATCACGACCCACTACATGGATGAGGCCGAGCAGCTCTGCGACCGGCTCGTGGTCATGGACAAGGGCGTCATCGCGGCCGAGGGATCACCGTTGGAGCTGATCCGGGAGCACTCCACCCGCGAGGTCGCCGAGCTGCGCTTCCCGGTCGGCGACCACGACGCCACCGCGGAGAAGATCGCCGACCTCGGGGAGCGGGTCGAGGTGCTGCCCGACCGGATCCTGGTCTACAGCGACGACGGCGAGCACGTGCTGGCCAAGGTCCACGAGCGCGGGCTCGACCCGATCGCGACGCTCGTACGCCGCTCCACCCTGGAGGACGTCTTCCTGCGCCTCACCGGACGGACGCTGGTGGACTGATGACCTCGACAGGCTCCACCACCGGACCGGTCGCCACGACCGGCAGCCGGCTCTCCATCGCGCAGGGGGTGAGCCGTCAGGCCGACTACTGGTGGACGTACTACAAGCGCACCTGGAAGGGGTCGATCGTCTCGTCGTTCCTGTCCCCGCTCTTCTACGTGCTCGCGATGGGGGTCCTCCTCGGAGGTTTCGTCCACGTGAGCCCGGCGCGGCTCGACGGTGCCACGTCCTATCTCGCCTTCATCGTGCCCGGGCTGATCGCCGCCCAGGCGATGACCACGGGTGTTGCCGAGACGACGTACCCCGTGATGGGGGCGATCAAGTGGCAGAAGTCGTTCTACGCCCAGCTCGCCACGCCGCTGGAGGCCCGCGACCTCGCTAACGCGATGCTCCTGTTCGTGCTCGTCCGGGTGGCTGCGACCTGTGGGGTCTACTTCCTGGTGATGGCGCCGTTCGGGGTCTTCGAGAGCTGGTGGGGGCCGCTCCTCGCCTGGGGGGTGACGATCCTGGTCGGGATGTCGTTCGGCACCCTCACGTTCGCCTACAGCGCCCATGTGGAGGGTCCGGAGTCCTTCGGGCTGATCTTCCGGCTCGGCCTGATCCCGCTGTTCCTGTTCTCGGGTGCGTTCTTCCCGATCACCAACCTCGGCACGTTCGGGGAGTGGGTCGCCCGCTGCACCCCGTTGTGGCACGGCGTCAACCTGACCCGGATGCTCTGCCTCGACAACGTCGTGTGGAGCACGGCGGCGATCAACCTGGCGATCCTGGTGGCGGTCACCGTCGTCGGTTGGTGGCTCGCGATCCGCACGCTGACGACGAGGCTCGCGTCATGACGACGCTGGCTGCCTTCGCGCTCCCACCGCCCACCCGGGTGGTGCTGCTGCGCAACTACATCGTCTACCGCCGGCTCTGGAAGCTGTTCCTGACCGGCTTCCTCGAACCCGTCTTCTACCTGCTCTCGATCGGCGTCGGCGTCGGAAAGCTGATCACCAGCTTCGAGTTCAACGGCCACACCATCCCCTACGCGGAGTTCGTCGCCCCCGGGATGCTCGCGGCCTCGGCCTTCAACGGCGCCTTGCTCGACTCGACGTTCAACGTCTTCTTCAAGCTCAAGTACGACAAGCTCTACGACCAGATGCTCGCGACCCCGCTGACCACGAGCGACATCGCCCGAGGCGAGATCCTCTGGGGTCAGCTCCGCGGCGCCTCCTACTCGGCTGCGTTCCTGGTGGTGATGTGGGTGCTCGGGCTCGTGCACACCTGGTGGGCGGTCCTCGCGCTGCCCGCGGCGCTGCTGATCGGGTTCGCCTTCAGCGCCGTCAGCATGGCGGCGACGACGTGGATGACCTCCTGGCAGGACTTCGAGAAGATCACGCTCCTCCAGCTCCCGCTCTTCCTGTTCTCCGGCACGTTCTTCCCGGTGACGGCCTTCCACGGCGTGCTCCGGTGGGTCATCGAGGTCACCCCGCTCTACCGCGGGGTCGTGCTCTGCCGTGAGCTGACCACCGGTGTGCTCACGTGGGCCTCGGCGGTCTCGGTGGTCTACCTCGTCGTGATGGGCCTGATCGGGCTGGCCATCGTCCGCCGGCGACTCGACACGCTGCTGCTCACCTGAGCGACCTCAGCCGACGAAGTCCTGCGTCGCGTACGTCGTGCCGTTGGTGGCCCGCCATCCCGACACCCCGATCCGGTGGAAGTGCCGGCTCAGGATGTTGGCCCGGTGACCGGGGGAGTGCATCCAGGCGCTGACCAGCTCGCGTGGCGTCTCGTAGCCGTAGGCGATGTTCTCACCGGCGTACGACGTGTGCGGACACGACAGCATCGGCGTCAGGTCCTGGTGGACCAGCACCCGCCTGGTCGCGAGGTGTCGTGTCCAGGGCTCGGCATAGCTGTCGGGGCAGGAGGCCGCCTCGAGGGGCTTCCGCCCGTGCGCCTCGCGGCGCTGGTTGGTCAGCGCAACCACGCGCGCCTCCCAGTGGTCCGAGCGGGGTCTCACGGTGGCCGCGCGTGGTTTCGTCGGGTGGTGATCGGCCGCGTGGGCGGAGACCGGAAGGGCGAGGACGGCCGTCGCGAGGGCGGCCCAGAGCGTGGTGGTGCGCATGGTCGTCTCCGAGGAACAGAGTGCAGGGAGGGGCCAGCCTGCCATGAGAGCCGGCCGCGCGTCCTCGGTAGGTCGACCGCAGGAGTCGCAGCTTCTCGCCGGCACGTGTCAACCGATCGTCTCGCGAGGACGATCATCAGACATGGCGCAGCAACGGCCGGCGACCCGTCGCCCGGACACCACGGAGGTGGGAGTCGACATCCTCTCTGCTGGCCGTCCACTCGTGGAGTCGCTGCCGTCGTTCGAGGCGTTCTATCTCGGTGAGATCGCCGGGCTCGTCACGTTGGCGGCCGGTCTGTGCGGCCGCGCCCAGGCGGAGGACGTCGCGCAGGAGGCGATGCTCGCGACCTACCGACGCTGGCGTGACGTCGGCCGGCGAGACCACCCGGCGGCGTTCGCCCGCCGTGTGTGCGCAAACCTGGCGGTGTCGGCGTTCCGTCGGAGGATGGTCGAGGTCCGGGCCCTGGCGCGGCTCACCGACCGCACCTGGGCGCAGGGGCGTCCGGACGTCGCCGGACCGACGGGGGTCGACGACGAGTTCTGGACCCGGGTGTCCTCCTTGTCCAGACGCCAGGCGCAGTGCATCGCGCTGCGCTACGTCTACGGGCTGGACGTCGCCGACATCGCCCGGACCCTCGAGATCAGCGAGGGGTCCGCCAAGGTGCACCTGCACCGCGGCCGCCACACCCTGGCCGAGCAGCTCGGGATCGAGCGGGAGGAGGACCGATGAGTCTCGACGAGCGAGGTCGTCAGGCGGCCGCGGGACTGCGCGACCGCGTGGCCGAGAACCTGCCCGCGGTCGAGATGCTGGATGCGCTGCCGCGAACCCGCGGGCGTCGCCGGATGGCGCTGGCCGCGCCGCTCGCCGCAGCGGCGGTCGCAGTGGCAGCTGTCCTCACGACGAGTCCGCGGCATCTGTCGACCGCCCCGACCGGACCCGGGCCCTCCACGCCGACCAGTGCGTCGTCCACCGCAGGGCACGGGAACGGCCCCCTGTTCGGCGCGGGAGATCAGTACCTCCGGTTCCCGCGTGGTGTCTACGTCCCGCCGTTGAACGACGGCTCGTCACCGACCTGGTCCCCGGACGGGTCGGAGGTGGCCGTGCTCGCCGACGGCGGGATCCTCGTCACGGACGTCCGGAGTGCCGCGACCCGCGCGGTGAGCTGTGACGCCTGCGCTGAGATCGCGTGGTCGCCGGACGGCCGGACGTTCGCGGCGGTCGGGTTGCGACCAGGTGTGCCTGCACTGCGGCTGGTCGACGCGACCACGGGCAGCGCGCACCCGGTGGCGCTCCGGGACATCCAGGCGATCAGGTCGGTCTCGTGGGCGCCGGACTCCCGGGCCTTGGCGTTCCTGGCCGTGTCGCCGCGCTCCGAGCAGGGTGGCTGGACGGTCCGCGCCGACGGGTCGCAGCAGACCCAGTTCCTGGCCATGCTCACGGCGTTCCCGAAGGACCAGTCGGGCTACAGCGGGGCGATGCAGGTGCGGTGGTCGCCGACCTCGCCGAGCATCGCGGTCCTGTTCGCCACGGCGGACGGTCCCGGGCACCACTCACCCGGCGGACCGTTCCGGTTGGACGTGCAGACCATGCACCCCGACGGTGCGTCGCCGAACCACCTGGTCTACGCCGGGCACTGCACGTGTGCCGGCTTCGCGCCGAACCTGGTGTGGTCGCCCGACGGGACGACGCTCGCGGTGTTCGCTCAGCACGATCGGCCGACGGAGAGCCGTATCGACGGCGACGGCCAGACGGTCCTGGTCAGGTTCGTCCGGGGCAGCGGTCCGCTGAGCTGGCAGCCGTTGCCCGAGGTCCCCTGACCGAGGCTGCCGGTCGCTGGGCGACGTACCCTCGATTCCATGAGGTTCCAGCTCGCCCGCGGCGTGGTGCCCGTGCGAGTCCTGATGAGCGTGCTCGCGATCCCGGAAGGCAGCCGGTTCGCCGTGCTGGACGACGACGTGCTCAGGGTGCGGCTCGGGTGGTCGTTCCGGCTCACGGCTCCCCGCCAGTCACTGGTCGCGGCCCTGCGCGACCACGGCCGGATCACCGGCATCGGTGCCCACGGGTGGCGCGGCACCTGGCTGGTGAACACCACGGGAAAGGGGCTGGTGCGGCTCGAGCTCGACCCGCCGGCCCGGGCGACCGTGTGCGGCGTACCCGTGACGGTGACGGTCCTCCGCGTGAGCCTGGCCGAGCCCGAGGCCTTCCTCGCCGCCCTGCGGAGCGGGTCGCAGGCCTGACGACCGGACCACGCGACGGTTTGCGAGGATGGCCGGATGACGAGACCACCGGGGGAGCTCGAACCCGACAACCAGGACTGGACCTGGGTGCTCGGGCGGCCGTGCGAGGAGTGCGGCCTCGACGCCGGCGCGGTCGAGCGCCACGACCTCCCGGGCGCCTTCCGGGCGAACGCACGGGTCTGGCTCGCGCTGCTGGCCGACCCCGCGGCTGGCTTACGCACGCGTCCTGACCGTTGGTCGACCCTCGAGTACGCGTGCCACGTGCACGACGTCCACCAGATCTTCCACGACCGGGTGTCCTCGATGCTGGCCGAGGACACCCCCCACTTCCCGAACTGGGACCAGGACGAGTCGGCCGTCGAGGGACGCTACGGGAGCCAGCTCCCCTCGATCATCGGGCCGACCCTGGTGGCCGCCGCGTACGCCGTGGCCGACCTCTACGCGTCGGTGCCGACGCTGTCGTGGCACCGGCGGGGGGTACGGTCCGACGGCAGCGAGTTCACCGTCGAGTCCCTCGGCCGCTACCACCTGCACGACGTCGTCCACCATCTCCACGACGTGCGTGACGGCGCCTCGGCCGCGACGGTCCGGGCGTACGACGCCGCGGCGGCGGAGTACCGCGACGGCACGGCCGACCTCCCTGACGCCGTCGCCGCCGCGATCGGTCGCTTCGCCGGGGTGCTGCCCCGGGGCGCACGGGTCCTCGAGATCGGGAGCGGGCCCGGTCGTGACGCCGCCGCCCTCGAAGCGGCCGGCCTGCGGGTCCGTCGTACGGACATCACGCCCGCCTTCGTCGAGATGATGCGGGTGGACGGTTGTCAGGCCGACATCCTCGACCCGCTGTACGACGACCTGGCCGACCCGGCTGCGCCCGCCACGCCGTACGACGCGGTGTGGGCCAGCGCGTGCCTGCTGCACGTGAGTCGCGACGACCTGCCCACCGTCGCTGCGCGCCTCGCCGCGGCCACCCGACCCGGCGGCCTGCTCCATGCCTCGCTCAAGGAGGGAGACGGGGAGTCGTGGTCCCTCCACGGGCATGTGTCGTCGCCGCGCCACTTCACGTACTGGCGCGAGGAGGCCCTCCGGGCCGTGCTCGAGGAGGCGGGCTGGTCGGTGGAGCATGTCGGGTACGGCGACGGCAGGTTCGGCACCCGGTGGCTCGAGGTCCTGGCGATGCGACGGTGAGGCACACGGAGTTCTGGCACCGGATGGACACTGCGCTCGGGCCGGCGTACGCCCGTGCCTGGGCCGAGCAGTTCGTGATCGGCGAGCTCGACGGCCAGACCGTTACCGAGGCGCTCGCGGCAGGGGAGAGCCCCAAGACGGTGTGGGCCGCCGTCTGGCGCGCGCTCCGGCTGCCGGACTCGGAGCGGTAGCCCGACCGCTCAGAGCCGCTTCTGGAAGTCGCCGTACACCTCGTGGACCTCGAAGCCGAGCGCCTCGTTGATCGCGACCATCGGGGCGTTGGTCTCGGCGTTCGTGGTGGTGATCAGGCGCTTGTCGGGGAACAGCGTCGAGATCGCGCGGACCTGCGCGCACTTGACCGCGAGGCCGAGGCGGTGGCCGCGGTGGGCGGGATGGACGAGTGTGCCCCACTGGTCGACGTGGTCGAAGTCGGCGTTGGAGACCGCGGCGACGGCGTAGCCCACGACCTGGCCGACGGCGTCGAGCGCATAGGCGGAGACCCGGCGTCGTCCGGCCGCGGCGACCTCGCGGTCCTGGGTACGGAGCTCGTCGACGGTGTCGCGGCCGACCTCGACCTCGAGGTCGCCGCTCGGCATCTCGGTGGTGATGAGGTTCTTCAGTGCGACGTACGACGGCGCCAGCTCGTCGGACACCGGCCCGACCTCGACGCGGATCGTGTAGTCGCGATGGTGGGGCTCCGCCTGCGCCGCGAGCCGGTCGAGCAGCGCGAGATCCGCCGGCAGCGGCAGGCGGCGCTCCACCTCGGTGTTGGCGAGCACGTAGCCCATCCGCTCGGCGAAGTGACGGTTGCCGTTCGCGCGGTCGATGCCGATCCGGGCCTGGGCCTGGGCGACGCGGCGACCGCGCCCGCGCAGCTGCTCCTCCGCCTGCCGCACGAGCCGGGTGCCGACGCCGCGGCGGGCCGCGGCGGGGGGGACCCACACGAACACGCGGGCGGTGCCGAGGGTGTCGCGCAGCCCTCCGCTGATCAGCGACTCGCCGACCATCCGGCCGTCGAGGAAGGCCCCGAACCCCTGCCAGAAGTGGCCGGCCGAGGTCGAGGTCAGCATGGAGACGGCGTCCTCGCGGGAGTAGAGCGGGGCGCTGGGATCCTCGGCGCGCTCCGCCGCGGCGTACACGTCCTGGAAGGCGTCCATGTCGGCGTCGTCGTAGGGGTCGACGGCGCGGATCACCAGCGCAGGGCGGGGCTCGCTCACGGCAGCCACGGTCGCGCGCAGGCGGCTGGTCGCGCAATAGGAATCTCGGCGTGTCGGGCCGCGGGTCGAACACGTGTTCGGGTTAGATGGTGCCTGCAGACGATCCTTTCCGGAGGTTCTCCACAGCCCGCACCGCGCGTCCCGCGGACTGTCGGTGGCCCGGTCTAGCGTCTGGCCCGACGACGAAGACCGAACCCTGCGAGACGGGACGACGGGTCCCGGAAGAGGATGGACAGACATGGCTGGTGGAGACCGCGAGAAGGCGCTGGACGTCGCGCTCGCCCAGATCGAGAAGCAGTTCGGCAAGGGCTCGGTGATGCGTCTGGGTGACGAGACCCGCGCACCGCTGGAGGTCATCCCGACCGGTTCGATCGCGCTCGACGTCGCGCTCGGCCTCGGCGGCCTGCCGCGGGGACGGGTGGTGGAGATCTACGGCCCGGAGTCGTCGGGCAAGACGACCGTCGCCCTGCACTCGGTGGCCAACGCCCAGCGGGCCGGCGGCATCGTGGCGTTCATCGACGCCGAGCACGCGCTCGACCCCGACTACGCGAAGAACCTCGGCGTCGACACCGACGCTCTGCTCGTCAGCCAGCCCGACTCCGGTGAGCAGGCCCTCGAGATCGCCGACATGCTGATCCGCTCCGGTGCGCTCGACCTGATCGTCATCGACTCGGTCGCGGCCCTGGTGCCGCGCGCGGAGATCGAGGGCGAGATGGGCGACAGCCACGTCGGCCTCCAGGCGCGGCTGATGAGCCAGGCCCTGCGCAAGATGACCGGAGCGCTCAACAACTCCAACACCACGATGATCTTCATCAACCAGCTCCGCGAGAAGATCGGCGTGATGTTCGGGTCGCCCGAGACCACGACCGGTGGCCGGGCGCTGAAGTTCTACTCCTCGGTCCGGCTCGACGTGCGACGCATCGAGACGCTCAAGGACGGCACCGACATGGTGGGCAACCGCACCCGCGTCAAGGTGGTGAAGAACAAGGTGGCCCCGCCGTTCAAGCAGGCCGAGTTCGACATCATGTACGGCAAGGGCATCAGCCGCGAAGGCGGCCTGATCGACGTCGGTGTCGAGGCGGGCATCGTGCGCAAGGCCGGCGCTTGGTACACCTACGACGGCGATCAGCTCGGCCAGGGCAAGGAGAACTCCCGCTCCTTCCTCAAGGACAACCCCGACCTGGCCAACGAGCTCGAGAAGCGGATCCTGGAGAAGCTCGGGGTCGGTCCGACCGTCGACGCGCCGGCGAACGACCTGTCCGACGAGCCGATCGGTGTCGATGACTTCTGAGTCTCGACCCGTTCGGTCACCGGACGGCACGCGTGTCAGCCACCGGGGGGTGGGCTGGCACGGTGATGTGGCCGCGGGAGTCGCCGCCTGGACGGGCGGGGCTCCCGCGGCGGCGCCGGTCGCTCCGCCACCCGACCCGGTGGCGGACGGACCGGCGGCCGACCCGGAGGCGGTCGCGCGCAAGATCCTCCTCGACGCGCTGACCGGCCAGGCGCGCAGCCGGCGCGAGCTGCGCGACAAGCTGGCCCGGCGCGACGTACCCCCGGAGTTGGCGGAGCGTCTGCTCGACCGGTTCACCGAGGTCGGGTTGATCGATGACGACGCCTTCGCGAGGGCCTGGGTGGAGAGCCGCCAGCGCAGCCGCGGACTGGCCCGCCGCGCCCTGGCCCAGGAGCTGAGGCGCAAGGGCGTGGACGACGAGACGACCCGGTCCGCCCTCGACGACCTCGATCCCGCCGACGAGGAGGACGCCGCCCGCGCGCTGGTCCGCAAGAAGCTGCGGTCCTTGCGCGGTGTCGACACCTCGACCGCGACCCGACGCCTGGCAGGGCTGCTCGCCCGCAAGGGCTACCCCGCGGGCATGGCGTTCGCGGTCGTCCGCGACGAGCTCGGGGCGGTCGACGACGATCCGACATGATGGGCCCATGACCGTCGCTCATCTCCACCGGCTCCCACCCGGTGCCGTCGACCTCGATGCCATCCCGACCGACCGGTCGCCGGGCTTCGAGGGTGGCAAGACCAAGGGCAAGGCCGCCTTGTTCGCGCTCGGCGACGAGCTGTCCGACCTCCAGGAGATGCTCTGGGCCGAGCGGACGACCGGTTCCGAACGGCGCGTGCTCCTGGTGCTGCAGGGGATGGACACCTCCGGCAAGGGGGGAGTGCTCCGCCACACGGTCGGACTGGTCGACCCGCAGGGCGTGAAGATCACCAGCTTCAAGGCGCCGACG
>Ga0302254_10000040_pt1 | contig 22198 bp, 24 predicted proteins | sample I_Fen_E1_4_FD_194573 | JGI IMG/M metagenome (GOLD analysis project Ga0302254, IMG submission 194573) | Peat permafrost microbial communities from Stordalen Mire near Abisko, Sweden - I_Fen_E1_4 | ecosystem: Environmental > Terrestrial > Soil > Wetlands > Permafrost | place: Sweden: Abisko... | reverse complement strand
CGACGAGACCAGGACCCGGGCGCCGGTTGCCGCCGCGCCCAGGGCCATGTTGATCGCCCCGAGCTCGCTCTCGGCCTGGACGAAGACGCGACCGAGCTCCGGCATACGGCGCGCCATCCACTCCAGCAGTTCGGCCTGCGGCGTGATGGGGTAGCCGAAATAGGCGTCGCAGCCGGCCTGAATCGCCGCCTCGGCCACGGCATCGTTGCCCTTCATAAGGACGCGAGCGCGGCGCTTGGCCTCCTGCTCGGGCGACTTCGAGCGCTCGCCGCCGCCGACTTCGAGCGTGTCTGTCATCGAGCCCGCTCCTCTCGGGAGGCTTCGGGCGAGTTGTCGCGTGGCGCGGCCCAGACTGTGAAGACGGCATCCGGGCAGACGCGCGCACAGAGGGCACAACTCGTGCAGGCCGACGCGTCGGTCAGGCGGACGGGGTGATAACCGAGGACGTTGACCCGGTCTCGAGAGAGCGCGAGGATCGCCTTTGGGCAGGCGGCCACGCACAGTTCGCAGCCCTTGCAGCGCTCCTCGGCAATGACAAGCGGCGTCCACGGCACGGGCGGCCGGGGCGGTCGAATGGCAATTGGACTGATCGCCATCTATATGCACTTTCTGGTGCGGAGCCCATCGCCGAACAGGCCGCCGGGCATCCGGCCCCGCGGCGGTCCCGCGAGCGGGACTTGTTGACCTTAGACTCGCCCGGTTGGACAGGGCGGGCAAGGGCCGTTCGACCCATCGGCGGGACCGAGAGGCACTGGGACCGAAAGTCTGCCGGCGACGGTGCCGGGACGCCCGCAGGCGAGCCGTTTGGCCCCCGGCCGAAGGTTCATGAACGCTGGTGCGGCACCAATGGGCCCTTTCGCGAGTCCGGCCGAAACGGCACGCTGGGGTCCTCATGGCAGACGACACCAACCCATCGCACCGGCCCGAAACCTTCACCAAGGCGCCGATCGTCCCGTTCGATCCTGATGCCACACCGCATCGGCCGGTCCGCGCGGCCATCCCCGGCGCGGAGCCGCCGAAGGGACTGCGGGTGGATGACCTGGGTGCCGCCGGCGAATCCGAACCGAATATCCGGCTTGCGTTGCTCGCCGAGCCATTCGACGACCCGTTCGTACCCGCCAGTGTCCGCTGTATCGCCTGCGCCCACCGCTGCGTCCTGCGCCCGAGCCGGATCGGCATCTGCGGCGTGCGCCAGAACCGGGGCGGCCGGTTGTACACCCTTGTCTACGGCCAGGCGGTCGCGTCCCAGGCGGAGCCGATCGAAAAGAAGCCGTTCTTCCATTTCCTGCCCGGCAGCTACGCATACTCCGTGGCCACTCGGGGCTGCAATTTCCACTGCTCCTACTGCCAGAACTGGGAAATCTCGCAGGCCCATCGCGAGGGGATGGTGCCGGAGAGCCGGTACGTTGCGCCCGAGACAGCCGTCGAAGCGGCGGTCGCGGCCGGCGTTCGGAGCATCGCGTATACGTACGTGGAGCCGACGATCTTCCTCGAATACGCCCTGGACACCATGACCCGGGCGCGCGTCGCCGGGCTGCGCAACGTGTTCGTGACAAACGGCTACGAGAGCTCGGAGGCGCTCGATCTGCTGGTCCCGAACCTCGACGCAGCGAACGTCGATCTCAAGGCGGCCAACGACGACTTCTACCGCCACGTTTGCGGGGCGCTCTGGGAGCCCGTCCGAGACACGATCGTGGCGATGCACGAGCGCGGCGTCTGGGTCGAGTTGACGACGCTGATCATCCCCGGCCTCAACGACGATCGCCGCGACCTTGCGGCCATGGCGGAGTGGATTGCAACGGCGGTGGGACCCGAGACGCCCTGGCACCTGACCCGCTTTCAGCCGGCATATCGGCTTTCGGCGCTGCCCGAGACGCCCGCCGCCACGCTCGTCGGCGCGGCTGCGATCGCCCGCGAGGTCGGCCTGCGCCACGTCTACGTCGGCAACGCACCCGAGGTGGAGGCCGCCACCACTTTCTGCTCGCATTGCGGCGAGCGGCTGATCGACCGTTCGAATTTCGCGGTCACCGAGTGGCGGCTGGTCGAGGGCTGCTGTCCGCGTTGCGGCCACGCTCTTGCGGGGGTCGGTCTCGAGGCCGCGCCGGTCGGCGTCTGAGGGGAGCGAGCGGCCCGCGCGGAGCTCGCGGTCCGCGGGAGGCGGGCGCCGCTCCCGTTCGAGTGAAGGGGACCTAACCGGGACGTTCGGCCCGAGCCGCGGGCCTCTCGGCAGGCGGAAAGAAGAGCGGTTGGGTGTGAGATAGACGCGGGCGGTTAAGCTTTGCGTGCGCCCCGGCGAATGGCCCGGGTCCAGCGGAGGTCGATCGGATGCACGAGGAATGGCTGGCGCGAAACGTGGCGAAGTCGTTGAAGAGCCGCGGGCTGAGTTTGGCCCAGGTGCGTCTCAACATTCGCGGCGGTCGTCGCGAGCCGTCCGAGTTCGAGTCGGATCTTCGCGTCCAGTTGCTCAAGGCGATGCCCGAGCAGGCGAAATCGATCCCGGGCCTCGATATCAGGCGTGTTCCATTTGGCCACCTTTGCCCCGGCTGCGGCAACGAGTTCGACTCGCCGCAGATCGCCGCGTCATGCCCGCGCTGCCACGCCGAGTCGTTGCCGGAGTCGACCGACGAGCAGGTGGATATCGAGCGGATGGAGCGCTATCCGTGAAGTCGGCCAGGCCGGGGGAGCGGGTCGCCCGCGCGCTCGAGGTTCGAGGCGTGGTTCAGGGCGTCGGCTTCCGGCCTTTCGTGTGGCGGCTCGCCACGGAACTCGGTCTCGACGGCTCGGTCATCAACAGGGCCGGCCAGGTCGACATCGAAGTCGCCGGTTCGGCCGAGGCGGTTGACACGTTCACGCGTCGAATTCGAACGGACGCGCCTCCGGTCGCCCGAGTTGAGGAAGTCGCGGTTCGACCGTCCGACCGGTCGATCGTCGAGGGCTCCGGTTTCGTGATCGAGGAGAGCGAGGCCGTCGCCTCCACCGAACGGCTCTTCCCGCCCGACATCGCCACCTGCGACGACTGCCTGCGCGAGCTGGCCGACCCGGCCGATCGGCGATACCGGTATCCGTTCACCAACTGCACGAACTGTGGGCCCCGGGCGACGATCATCGACGAGCTGCCGTACGACCGTTCCCAGACCTCGATGCGAGAGTTCAGACTGTGCGCCGCTTGCGAGGCCGAGTATCGCGATCCGGCAAATCGACGCTTTCACGCCGAGCCGGTCGCGTGCCCCGACTGCGGCCCGCAACTGAGCTACCGGCGGCCGGGCGACGCTGCCCCGGCGGCACATCGGGAAGCGGCGCTCCAGGCCGCCCTGGCGGATCTGCGGGCCGGGCGGATCGTGGCGGTCAAAGGGCTGGGCGGCTATCACCTCGCCTGCGACGCCACCGATCCCGCGGCCGTGGCCCGGCTGCGCGACCGGAAGCATCGCTGGGCCAAGCCGTTCGCGGTCATGGTCCGCGACCTGGCCGCGGCTCGGGCCCAGGCCGAAATGTCCGCGGAGGAGGAGGCGCTCCTCGTCTCATCGGCGCGGCCGATCGTGCTGGTGGAGCGGCGCCGCCACGGTGCGACGGGCGCGCCACGGAACGATGAATTGCCACTCGCCGACGGCGTGGTGACCGCCGAGCCGGAGAGGGCCGCCGCCCTGAACCGCCGTGTCGGAATCTTGCTGCCGTACACGCCGCTGCACCATTTGCTGCTCGAAGGGTTGGGGCGGCCGATCGTGCTGACCAGCGGCAATCTATCCGATGAGCCGCTCGCCACAGACGACGCCGAGGCGCTGGACCGGCTGGCCGGGATCGCCGACTCGTTCCTGTCGCACGACCGCGAGATCCGGGCCCGCTACGACGACTCGGTGACGCGGGTCGTGGATGGGCGTGAGAGCCTCATCCGCCGCGCCCGCGGCTACGCCCCGGAGCCGCTGACTCTGCCGATCGCGACGCCGCAGCCCGTTCTGGCGGTGGGCGCGGAGCTGAAGCACACCTTCGCACTGGCGCGCGGCGGACGCGCGCACGTGGCCCCGCACACCGGCGACCTCGAGGACCTGCTGACCCATCGGGCGTTCGAGGCGAACCTGGCACACCTGAAGCGGCTGCTCGATATCGAGCCCGCGTATGTTGCCCACGACCTGCACCCGGCCTACCTCTCGACGCAGTACGCCGTGAGCCACTTCCCGGAGAGCCGGCGCATCGGCGTGCAGCACCACCACGCTCATGTGGCGTCGGCGGCGGCCGAAGCGGGGCTGACGGAGCCGTTCATAGGCGTTGCCTTCGACGGCCTCGGGATGGGCGACGACGGCACGTTTTGGGGCGGCGAGGTGCTCGTGGCCACTCTCGCCACTTACCGGCGGGTGGCGCGGTTCGGGCGGGCCCAAATGCCCGGCGGCGCGCTGGCAGTCAAGAAGCCGTACCGGATGGCGCTCGGGTATCTGATGTCCGCCGAGGCGTTCGGGCCTCAAGGTTCGGCCGGCGAGCCCGAAGTCGCCGACTGGATCGACCCTGAGCTCACTCGCGCGTTCCTCGATCGGCTCGATCCCCGCGAAGTCGAGGTCGTCCGAGTCCAGCTCGCCCGCGGGCTCAACGCCCCGGTCGCCTCTTCGGCCGGTCGCCTCTTCGATGCCGCGGCAAGCCTGCTCGGGATCCGCGACGTGGCCGAGTACGAAGCCCAGGCCGCGATCGAACTCGAGCTGCTGGCGGAGGAGGGGAGTGCCCGTCCGCTCCCGTACGAGATAGTTCGGCAGGGACAGCTCCTCGTATACGACCCCCGGCCCACGCTCCGTGCCCTGTTGGAGGGTCGCGCCTCGGGCGACTCCGTGGAGCATCTCGCGGCGCGCTTCCAGGAGACCGTAGCCGCCGTGACTCGCCAGCTGTGTGGCGACGTCCGAGCGACTACAAGCCTCGCAACCGTCTCCCTTTCCGGCGGCGTCTTCCAGAATCAGTGGCTCGCCACGACCCTCGTCCGCCGCCTCACGCGCGACGGCTTCGAAGTTCACACCAATCAACGTGTCCCGGCGAACGACGGCGGGATCAGCTACGGTCAGGCGGCAGTCGTGGCGGCGCGTCTGTCCGGCGCCTCTTAGCGGCCTCGGCCGGCCGCTTCGCGGCAAGGAGAAACTCGAATGTGCCTCGGCATCCCCGGCAAAGTGGTTGAGATCCGCGACGAAGGTCCGCTGCGGATGGCTCTCGTCGATTTCGGCGGGGTCCGCAAGGAAGCCTGCCTGGCGTATTTGCCGGAGGTCCAACTCGACGATTACGTGATCGTCCACGTCGGCTTCGCGATCAGCCAGCTCGACGAAGACGAAGCGATGAAGACCCTCGAGATCCTGCGAATGCTCGACCCGGAAGGCATGGAAATGGAGCTCGGCTCGCTGGCCGAAGAGTCGCCGACCGCAGGCCCGGGGTCGGGCTCGCCTGCCGCGGCGCCGCCGACGGCGTCGGCCACGGGTGCCGCATGAAGTACATCGACGAGTACCGTGACGCGCCGCTCGCGCGCAGGCTGGTCACCGAGATCCATCGCATCACGACCAGGCCGTGGGCGTTGATGGAGGTCTGCGGCGGCCAGACTCACACGCTCGTGAAGCAGGGGATCGACGAAGCGTTGCCGGCCGGCGTGCGGATGATCCACGGGCCCGGCTGCCCGGTCTGCGTGACGCCGCTCGAGCAGATCGACAAGGCGCTCGTCATCGCCGCGCGACCGGACGTCATCTTCACGAGCTACGGCGACATGCTCCGCGTCCCCGGATCGACCACGGACCTGCTGTCGCTCAAGGCCCGCGGCGCCGACGTCCGGACGGTCTACTCGCCGCTGGATGCGGTTCGAATCGCCGCCGCGAACCCCGATCGGCAGGTTGTCTTCTTCGCCATCGGCTTCGAGACGACCGCACCGGCGAACGCGATGGCGGTCTGGCAGGCCGCCCGGCTCGGCCTCGACAACTTCACCGTCCTGGTCAGCCACGTCCTGGTTCCGCCGGCGATGAGCGCGATTCTCGAATCGCCCACTTGCCAGGTTCAGGGGTTCCTGGCTGCCGGCCACGTGTGCGCTGTGATGGGCTGGACCGAGTACGAGCCGATCGCGGAGAAGTACCACGTCCCGATCGTGATCACCGGCTTCGAGCCGCTGGATCTGCTCGAGGGGATCCTGATGGCCATCCGCCAGCTCGAGTCGGGCCGGGCCGAGGTCGAGAACCAGTACGCTCGAGCCGTGAAGCGCGAAGGCAACCTCCAAGCACAGGAAACGGTCTTCCGTGTCTTCGAGGTCGGCGACCGAAAATGGCGCGGCATCGGGATGATCCCGGCGTCGGGCTATCACCTGCGGCCGGAGTTTGCGCGGTTCGATGCCGAGGCCCGCTTCGAGGTCGGCACGATCACCACGGCCGAACACCCGGCCTGTATTGCCGGCGAGATCCTGCAGGGGACGAAGACGCCGCTCGACTGCACGGCGTATGGCGTGCTCTGCTCGCCGCGCAAGCCGCTGGGTGCCCCGATGGTCAGCAGCGAGGGTGTCTGCGCCGCCTACCACGCCGCGGGGCGTGGGCTTGCCGCTCCCGGAGCGGTGCCGATCTACGAGCTGAAACGGATCGAGCGATGACGGAACGCCGTCCGACCGTCGACCCGTTCGCCGCGCCCGTGGCCGCGCCCGTGGCCGCGCCGGAAGCCGCGTCCGATCCCTCGGGTTCGGCCCTGCCTGACCCGGCGAACCTCGTCTGCCCGGCGCCCATCCCGGAGCTGGCGCGCGTCCTTCTCGGCCACGGTTCCGGCGGCCAGCTCTCGGCCGCGCTCATGCGCGAGGTCATCGGCCCCGCGCTGGCCGCGGCCACCCCGGGCGGTCCGCTCAACGACGCCGCCGTCGTGGAAGTGGCCGGCCAGCGGCTGGCGTTTACCACCGATTCGTTCGTCGTGAGCCCGCTCGAGTTTCCCGGCGGTGACATCGGCGAGCTGGCGGTCAACGGCACCGTCAACGACCTGGCGATGATGGGCGCGCAGCCGCTCGCGCTGTCGCTGGCCTATGTGATCGAGGAAGGTCTTCCGATCGAGGATCTGCGACGAGTCACCGAGTCTGTCGCCAGGGCGGCAGGCAAGGCGGGCGTTCGGATCGTTACCGGGGACACGAAAGTGGTCGGTCGCGGGGCGGCCGATGGACTCTTCGTCAACACCGCCGGCATCGGGCTGGTCGCGTCGGGCGTCTCGGTCGGGGCCGACCGGGCGGGGGTCGGCGACGCCGTCATCCTCTCAGGCCCAATCGGGCTTCACGGCGTCGCCATCATGAGTGTCCGCGAAGGCCTGGCCTTCGAGGTCGAAATCGCATCGGATACGCAACCGCTCAACGCGCTCGTCGCGGCGATCGTTGCGGCATGTCCCGACGTTCGCGTGCTGCGCGATCCAACGCGCGGCGGCCTGGCTTCGGCGCTCAACGAGATCGCCTCCGCCTCCGGCGTCGGCATCGAGCTACGCGAGGAGACGATCCCGATCCCGGGTCCCGTGCACGCGGCATGCGAGATGCTCGGCCTTGACCCGCTCCACGTCGCCAACGAGGGCAAGCTCGTCGCGATCGTCCCGGCCGCCTCGGCCGCTGCCGTCCTGGCGGCGATGCGCGCCGTCCCCGAGGGAGCGGAAGCGGTCGAGATAGGCCGCGTCGTCGCGGACCACCCGTCGATGGTTACGATGCGCACCATCGTCGGCTCGCAACGTATCGTCGACATGCTCGTCGGCGAGCAGCTGCCTCGCATCTGCTAGAGGCCGTGGCCGCGCAATTCCCGCAGGCGCGGACGAGGCACGCGGCCCCATTTCTCGCGATCCGTAAGGCGCCGGGCTAGGTCCACCAGCACGCCCGCAGGCCAGCGTGCCATTCGGCCCTCATGCGTGGGTCGCATGTACCTATGCGCACCTGCGCATATGGGCAAGACTCCACTGCATGGACGAGGTCTACAAACTCCAGGCGGAAGTGCTCAAGACGCTCTCCAATCCGAGGCGGCTGGAAATCATTCATCTCCTGGCCGCGGGCCCGCGCGAGGTGTCTCGACTGGCCGAGGAAATGGGCATCAGCCAACCCAATGTGTCGCAGCATCTCGCGCTGATGCGGTCGGCCGGCGTGGTCGAGGCGGAGCGCGACGGCCGCGAGGTGCGGTACCGGCTGAGCGACCCCGAAATCATCGTCGCCTGCGAAACCATGCGCGGCGTGCTCATCCGGCGGCTCTCTCGTATCTCCGCCGCGGCAATTCGGACGCCCGCCGAAGTCGTGGCCGGGCGCGCCTCGGCTGCCGCCCACCAGATCGTGAGCTGAGGATTCCATGGACGAGACCATCTCGATCGTTCTCTTCTCGGGGACCGACGACAAGTTGCAGGCCGCGGCCGTGTTGACGGCCGGTGCCGCCGCCCTCGGCCGGCCGGTGAAGATCTTCCTCCAGTACTGGGGGCTCGCCGCCTTCCGGGCCGATCAGATCACGGCCGACCATGGCCTGGCGCCGGAAGCGGGAGTCGCGGGTCGGGCTGCCGTCGATGCCGCCGCCAAAGCCGGCCAGGCGCACTGGGCCGACACGCTGCGGATGGCCAAGGAGCTCGGCGAGGTCGACATCCAGGCCTGCTCGGCCTCGATGGACATTCTCAAGCTCAAGCAGTCTGACCTCGATCCAATGGTCGACGGCGTCGAGGGGGTCGCCGCCTTCTACATCAATGCCGGCGAGGGCCAGATCGTCTTCATCTAGATCTCGGTCGGCGCGCCGGGGTAGCGGCGCCGGCCGAGCCACATGACCAGCAAGGACGGGACTAAATGGGCAATCTCGAGATCAAGCTCAAGGTCGACGCCAGCGGGCTCTCGTGTCCTCTGCCGATTCTCAGAGCGGCGCAAGGGATCAAGACCGTCGCATCCGGCGAGCTAATCGAAGTTGTCGCCACGGACGCGGGCTCGGTCAAGGACTTCGCCGCATGGGCGAGCTCGACCGGTAACGCCCTGGTCGAGCAGGACTCCGCCAACGGCAAGTTCCGCTTCGTCCTTCGCCGCAAGTAGCCCAGCCATCCGGGAGTCGGGGACTCCGTTCGATCGAAAGGATCTCAACATGACCGCAATCGCAACCGCACCGGACGCGCAAGCCGCCACGGATGGCGCCGTCAAGACCAAGAAGCTAGTCATCGTCGACTACAGCGGCGAGCTCGAGAAGACCTGGGCGACCCTGATCCTGGCCTCGACCGCCGGCGCCATGGAGATGGAGACGTCGGTCTTCATCACCTTCTGGGGGCTTCAGACCTTCGTGAAGGACAAGAAGCGCATCACCGGCGAGAACTGGATGCAGAAGATGATGTCCTTCATGCAGCGGCCCGGGGTCAGCCACCGCAAGCTCAGCAAGATGAACTTCATGGGCATGGGCCCGTGGATGATGTTCAAGCTGGCCAAGAAGTACAACGTGGCTTCGCCCAAGGATCTGCTCGAAATGGCTCAGGCCGTCGGCGTCAAGTTCATCCCGTGCCAGATGACGATGGACATGTTCGGCATCAAGGGTTCGGACCTGATCGACGGTCTCGAAGAGCCGGTCGGCGCGGCCACTGCCCTGCAGCTCATGACCGAGGCCGATTCCACGCTCTTCATCTAGGAGCGAGACTGCTGCGTCTCGGCCGGCCGACCCGGCGGCACCCGCGCACATCTGGGGTCTGTGGTCTGCTACTTGCGCAAGTATGCAAGTACTGCTATCCTGGCGTTGACCCGGCCGACTCGCCGCCGCCATCAAGAGGTAGCAATGGACCACAGAGGGCGTCAGGGCGCCACACCGGAGATTGACGTCGACGAGCTCGACGAGCTCTTGAGCAATGGGAGTGTTCGAGTTCTCGACGTCCGTGAGGACTGGGAGTTCCGACGGCGGCGAGTGCCGGGAGCGACCAGCGTCCCGATGAGCCGGCTGACTGCGCAGGTTGGCACACTGCTTCGTGAGAAGCCCTACGCGGTGATCTGCGAGAGTGGCAGTCGGAGTCTGGCAGCCACCGACTTCCTGCTGAGCCGGGGGTTCGAGGGCGCCGTTTCCGTCCGCGGTGGCACAAGCGCATGGGCCCGCGCCGGCCGGCCAACTGAGAACGACTAGAAATGGACGCCGCTGAGCCGCGTCCGGGCTGGGACGAACTCCACCAGGACGATCGCCGGCGGGGCTGGGACGAACGCCATCGGTCCGGCGACTTCGAAGGGGCGGGTCCAAACCCGACGCTCGTGCTCGGCCTCGCTGGCATCGTCCCGGGGACGGCTCTGGAGCTTGCCGCCGGCAGTGGCACAAATGCCGTCTGGCTGGCGCAGCAAGGCTGGCGAACGACGGCCGTCGATTGGTCGCCGGTGGGTCTGGCCAACGGGCGTGCCAAGGCCGAAGTTGCCGGCGTCGAAGTCGAATGGCTCGAGCGGGACCTGCTGGCCTGGTCGCCGCCGTCCTGGTCGTTCGATCTGGTCGTCATCGTCTATCTGCACGTCCCGCCGGACGAGCGCGCGCAGATCTATCCGCAGGCCGCCGCGGCGGTGGCGCCCGGTGGACGCCTGTTGATCGTGGGCCACGACCGTCTGAACGCCACCGAAGGCGAGGGTGGCCCGCCCGACACGGTTCGCCTGTTCACGGCCGAAGAAGTCGCCGCGGAGCTGCTTGCCGCGGACCCCGACCTTGTTATCGAGCGCGCGGAAGTCGTCCGCCGGGTCCCGCTTCCGGAGCGAGCGCCAATTGATTCTCTGCTCGTCATCCGCCGTCCAGCCCTTCCCAAGGAGTAGCCCCCAGTGGCCATCAAGACATCGACCGCCCTTTACGATGGGACCGGCCTCCGCTTCACCGCTCGGACCGGTTCTGGCCACGAGATCGTCCTGGACGACTCCGAGGGCAACGCCGGACCTCGTCCGGTCGAGCTGCTCCTGGTCGGGCAGGCCGGTTGCACCGCGATGGACGTGATGTCGATCCTCCAGAAGAAGCGGCAGGACGTGACGCGCTACGAAGTCTCGGTTTCCGCCGAGCAGCGGGATAGCAATCCGGCGATCTACACGCGCGCCGATGTCGTCCACATCGTCGAAGGCCCGGCAATCGACGAAGCCGCCGTGCGACGCGCCATCGAGCTCTCGGCGACCAAATACTGCTCGGTTGCGGCGATGCTCTCGGCCGGGACGGTCGAAATCCATCACCGCTTCCGCATCGTCCTACCCGACGGCGCGGCCCCAATCGAGGGCGAAGTGCTCGTTACTGGGCCGCACGCCGATCCCGACGCGATGGGCAAGCCGCAGACCGCCGTTCCGGCGTAGCGTGGCCGGCTCGCGGCTTCCTGACTTGGGCCGGCGCGGCGAGGGATGGGTCCTTCTCCAGCTCGTGCTCTTCGGCGCCATCGCGGTCTCGGGCATCGCGGGCCCAGCCTGGGGCGGCTGGCCCAGGCAGGCGGGGATGATCCTCGGCGCGGTCCTCATCTGGGCCGGTGGCGTCCTGGCGTTTCGCGGCGTAGTCGATCTGCGCGAGAACCTGACCCCGTTTCCAAAGCCGCTGGAGAACGCCAGACTCGTCGAGACCGGCGCCTACCGCCTCGTCCGTCATCCGATCTACGGCGGCCTGATCCTCGGCGCGCTGGGCTGGGGCTTGCTCACCGCTTCACCGCTCGGTTTGATCGGGGCGCTCGTGCTCGCCGGCTTCTTCGAGCTGAAGTCTCGGCGCGAGGAGATCTGGCTCGCCGAGAAGTACAAGGACTACCCGGCATACCGAAGCCGAACTCGGCGCCTCTTGCCCTGGATCTTCTAGCGACTCTTCTGAACTAGCGTCCGGCCCGAAGATTGCCAGGCGTTCATGCCGCCGTCCAGGTTCCAGACGTTGGTGTAGCCGAGATCCAGCAGCGTTTGCGACGCGATCGCACTCTCCGCGCCGCTGCGGCAGTAGACCAGGATCCTGGCGCTCTTGGCGGGCGGAAGCTGCGAGGCCCGGGCCTTGAGCTGGTCGTAGGGGATGTAGAGGTCCGTGCCGTCGATCTCGCCGATGTACGGAGTCTTGACGTTGACGAAGGTGAAGTCCTTGGTCTTGAGCATCTCGGCCAGCCGATCGGGCGTGACGTTGGTCCACTGGCCGCCGACGCCCTGATGGATTGTCTGCCCGGTGACTGCGCCGGCGCCGGGTGTTGAACCTCCGCCGCCGAGCGCGACGAACCCGATCGCGACGACGGCCAGCAGGGCGACGACGCCGCCAGCAATGGCCAGGTAGAGCCGGTTGTGGCTGGTGACGGCCGGCGCGGCCTTGCCTCGGCCGGTCACGGCCCGGCGGCCCGACGGCGATTTGGAGGGCTTCATCCGCGCAACCTCAAGGCGAAGAGTGCAACCGGCCTGTAGAAGACGTGGGCGAACTTGCCGAACGGCACCAGCAGCACGAGCGCCATAGCCACCGCGACATGGACGAGGAACATCGGGTAACCCCACGCCGGAGCCGTGGGTAGATAGAGCGCAAGCTCAAGGACAAACCCGGTCACGCCGGCGATCCAGAGCATAGCCAAGAACGTCCAGTCCGACGTGGTCGAATGGAGGCTCGATCGGTCGCTCTTGCGCAGGCGCCGGACGATCAGAACCGTCGTGCCGTAAATGAGAGCCGCCCCGGCCAGCGTGCCCAGCAATCGGACTGGGTACCAGATCGGCACTGCCGTCCCGGTCGCCTTGACGCCCAGCAGCTCCAGCCCGTAATCGAGCATGGTGGCGCCCAGCAGGCCGAGGAAGCCCCACATCACGGCAAAGTGAATGAACCAGCGCTGCGAATACCAGGGCCGTGACTCGGTGGCGTCGGCGCAGTCCTTGCGGAACCGTGTTTGGGCAAGAGCCTCGGTGCCCACGGCGTAGATGGCCGCGTCGGCGCCCTTACGGAGGGTGGCTTTGGGGGCTCCGAGTCTGGGCCGGCGAAGCACACGCCGGACCATCTCGAAGAGCCCGATCAGCGCCGCGGTTCCCATCACCGCCATCGCCACGACGCCCATGTTGTGGACGAAGTCCGACGGGATGAACTCGAAGAAGGCCAGCGTCGAGCCATCCGCCGGGCGGTGGACCGAATACATGAAGGCGGCGAGAAGACCGACCAGCGCCACGACGAAGACGCCCGCGAAGACCCGCGACGTGGCCAGCAGATAAGCCAGATGCGTGCGGTCGTAGCTCGCCACGGCGTAGCGTCGGGCGGCGGCCATGAACGAGGCCGGATCGGCCTGAGTCGGGCACGACTCGGTGCATTCGGAGCAGCCGTAGCAGGACCATAGCTCCGGGCTGGAGAGAAGCTGGTCGCGCAGGCCCAACTGGGCATAGCGGGACATCCGACGGGGGAAGGAAGCGCCGTCGGCCGAAAGCGGGCAGATGGCCGAGCAGACGCCACAGTTGAAGCAGGCCGAGATGTCGGTCGCGCCGAAGCGCTGCAGTTCGGGGTAGAGGTTGCGATCTACACGCGTGCTCATGCCCGCGGCTCCTTCTCGACGGCCTGGTAGCGGAAGTAGCCCTCGGGCGTGACGTCCTTGATCTCGCGGATCCAGCCGTAGCGGCGCATGCCCATGACCCAGTACATGGCTTCATGCGTGGGCCGGCCGACCGCCTCGGCGATCTCCGGAACTGTGTGAGGACCGTCCGCCAGAACCTCGAGAATTCGGCTCCGCATCAGCGGCTCCTCGCGGATGATCTCCCGGAGGTCTCGGTTCGGCGTTGTGGTGGGAGCGTTCACGCCATCGCCTCCTGGAGCAGGCCGTCGATCATGGCCGTGATCTGGCCGTCGGTGTAGCCGCGCAGGTCGATGGCGTTCTCCGGGCACATCGGGACGCAGCCGCCGCAGCCTTTGCAGCCGGCTTCGCTGATCGTCGCGACTTCGCGGCCGTTGAGCGATAACTGCGAGATCGCGCCATAGGGGCAGGCAGTCAAGCACTTCCCGCACCAGGTGCAGGCGTCGGGATCTACCGTGGCGACCAGTGGATCCAGTTCGGCAAAGCCCTTCTTGAGGACCGAGGCGCTCTGTGTCACCGCCGCCAGACCTGAGGCCACGCTTTCGGCCGAACACTTGGGTCCCTGGCATGCGCCGGCGATCAGGACTCCGTCGACCATTGTCTCGACCGGGCGGAGCTTGGGGTGGATCTCGTTGAAGAAGCCATCGCGGCCCAGCGGCAGCTTGAGGATCCCGACCATCTCCTCGTTCTTGCGCGGCACCATGCCGGTCACCAGGACGACCAAATCGACGGGTATTTCGAGCTCCTCGTCGCCGGAGAGAAGGTCACGGACGGTGACGGCAAGCCCGCCGGACTTGTCGACGGCGATGACCGGCGGCGCGTCGTCGGGGAACTTGACGTAGATGGCGCCTTGCTTTCGCGCCTCCGTGTATAGCAGCTCGAAGTTGCCGTAGGTTCGGATGTCGCGATAGAGGTGATACTGCCGGACCTTCGGGTCCAGCTCCGAAACCTTGATCGAAAGGTGCGCGGTCGCCGAGCAGCAGAAGCGCGAGCAGTACTGGTTGCCGTCCGGCTGGCGGCTGCCGACGCAGTAGATGTACGCGAGACTCCGGACCGGCCGGCCGTTGTAGCGCAGCTTGTCCTTGGAGCCGTCGACCAGATCCTTGAACTCGGGCAGGGTGATCACGCCGTCGAGGCCCGCGCCCGACTCGCCTTCGGCCGGCTGGTACGAGTCGAAGCCGGTGGCGACGACTATGGAGCCGACCTCGGCCGACATCGTCTCGGGTGGATCGGCCGAAACTCGGATTCCGACCTGGTAGTTGCCGAAGCTGCCGGCCTTGCTGACGACCTCGGCTCCCACGAAGATCTTGATGGCTGGGCGCTTGCGGACTTCCTCGACCAGATGGGCGATCAGTTCGCGACCCTCGCGTTCGTGCGGGAACATGGGCCCGAACTTGCCGACCCAGCCGCCGAGCTCCGGCTCGCGCTCCACGAGGAAGACTCCGAGCCCGATGTCGGCCATGCCGATTGCGGCTCGCAAGCCCGTGACGCCGCCGCCGATGATGAGCGCCTTCTGCGTCGTCTCGACGACGAGAGGATCGAGCGCCTCGGTCAACCTGGTCCGGGCGATGACGCCGCGGACGAGGCCGATCGCCTTGCGGGTGGCGCCCTCGTGATCGTCGGTGTGAGTCCACGAGCACTGCTCGCGGATGTTCGCCTGGCTGTACTCGTACGGGTTCATCCCGGAGCGTTTGGCCACGCCGCGGAAGGTGACGACGTGGAGCTTCGGCGAGCAGGACGCGACCACGAGGCCGTCCAGGTTCTGCTCGGCGATGTCCTGCTCCATCTGCTGCTGACCGGCGTCGGAGCAAGCGAACATCGTGGTCCTGGCGACGATGACGCCCGGCTCGTCCTTGACGGCGTCGACGACGGCTTGGACATCAACGTAATCCGATATGTTCCCGCCGCAATGGCAGACGTAGACGCCGATCCGGCGCGCGGCCGGGTCCTGCTGGTGCTCGCTCATGCCGGCACCTTCACGGACTCGAGATGCGCCGCGACCTGGGCGACGGCGGCGCCGGCGTGCAGGATCGAGTCGGCGATGTCCTTGGCGCCGGATGCCGTTCCGGCCACGAACACCCCGGGTATGTTGGTCCGCCCCGGTTCCAGGTCCTCGTTCGGCTCGGCCACGTAGTGGAAGTCGTTCAATTCGATCGCCTCGCCGGAGAAGAGGCGTTCGACATCGCGGTTGGGCTGGACGCCGATGGCCAGGACGACCATGTCGTATTCGGCCTCGACGAGGGCGCCGCCGTGCTCGATGTCCTCGTAGCGCAGGATCAGGTTGCCGTCGGGCTTCTCGGTGACCTTCGCGACTCGGCCCTTGACGTACGTCGCGCCCATCGACTTGGCGCTCTCGTAGAACTCGTCGTAGCGCTTGCCGGGGGCCCGGATGTCCATGTAGTGGACGGTGACTTCGGCCAGTGGCAGAGCGCCCATCACGAGCTGGTTCTGCTTGATCGAGTACATGCAGCAGAAGCGCGAGCAGAGCGGGTTGTCGACCGTTTCGTCGCGAGAGCCGGTGCAGAGGATGTACGCGATCCGCTCGGGGACCTTGCCGTCGCCGGGCCGCAGGACCGTGTTGAACGGCCGGGTCGGAGCGAGGAGGCGGTCCATCTGCATGCCGGTGATGACGTTCTTGTAGCGGCCGAAGCCGTATTCGGGCTTGGCGTCGGCGGTGAAGAGCTTGTAGCCGGTGGCGACGACGACGGCGCCGACGGTGACCTCTTCGATCCGCTCGCGCATGTCCAGGTGGATCGCGTCGGACGGGCATGCCGTGACGCACTCCCGGCATTCGGAGCAGACGCCGCAGTCCAGGCAATCGCCGGCGGCGGCGCGAGCTTCGGACTCGGTCAGGGGGGCTTCGATTTCGGCAAAGTCACGCGCAGCGGCGGGACCGGCCTCGGCCAATGCCCCGTTGCGGCCGTACGCCTTCTGGCGCGCCAGCACGCTCGGCTTGTCGACGAGTGGCAAGAGGTCGTCCAACTCGAAGCCGTCGAGCGTCTCGCCGCAGAGCCAGCGGTCGATCATGTGCGCCGCCCGACGGCCTTCGCCGACGGCGCGGGTGATGTCCGAGGCGCCTGTGGTCACGTCGCCGGCGGCGAAGACGTGGGGGATTGCCGTCTGGAGTGTGCGCTTGTCGGCTGCGAGCGTGCCGTTGGCGTTGGCTGAGATCGTGCTCCCGAACGCCGCGCCTTCGGGGGCCATGCCGATGGCGACCAGAACGGTGTCGCAAGGGATCACGAATTCGCTGCCCTTGATCGGCTCCGGGCGGCGGCGGCCCGAGGCGTCGGGCTTGCCGAGGGCCATCCGCTGGCAGCGCAGGCCCGTGACCTTACCCGATGCGTCGCCGACGACCTCGACGGGCGCCACCAGGAACGTGAACCGAACGCCGTCGTGTTCCGCGTCGTCCACTTCGGCCTTGTGGGCCGGCAACTCCTCGCGACCACGTCGATAGGCGACGGTCGTTTCCGCGGCGCCGAGACGGACGGCGGTCCGCGCCGTGTCCATCGCGACGTTGCCGCCGCCGACCACAACGACGCGCTTGCCGCTCAGGTCCGTGCCCGAGCCGAGCTTGGTCGCGCGCAGGAACTTGAGGCCGCTGAGGACGCCGTCGAGATTCTCACCGGGAACGTTCAGGCTGGTCGAGGCCTGCGTGCCGGTCGCGACCAGCACGGCGTCGAAGCCGTCGCGCCGCAGAGCCTCCAGATCCGTCACGGGCGAATTAGTGGCGATTTCGACGCCGATGGCAGTCACGTTCGAGATGTCCTGCTCCACGACCTCCGGCGGCAGCCGGTACGCCGGGATGGCCAGTCGCAGGAAGCCCCCGGCGACCGGCGCGGCCTCGAAGATCTTGACCCCGTAACCGCGGCGGGCCAGCTGCCAGGCGGCCGTCAGACCGGCGGGGCCGGAACCCACGACCGCGACGCGCTTGCCGTTTGACGGTGGCACTTCGATGCCGGGGCCTGCCTCGGCGGCATAGTGCTTATCCGCAGCGAACCGCTTGAGCCGCCGGATTGGAAGCGTGCCTTCGAGAGATGCTCGGGTGCAGTCGCCCTCGCATGGGGCGTAGCAAGCGCGACCGAGCGTGCCGACGAGCGGCGTCGCCTCCAGCACCAGCTGGAATGCCTTCTCGTATTCGCCGCTTCGGACCAGCGAAACATAGCCGTGAGCCTTGATCCCGGCCGGGCAGGTGTACGTGCACGGTGACGTCCCGGCGCGCTCGAGGACGGCCTTCTTGGGCACGGCCTGGGGGAAGGCGATGTATGCCGCCCGCCGGGCGACCATGTCGGCGTTGAACTGGTCCGGAACCGCGACGGTGCAGGCGGTCTCGCACAGCTGGCAGCCGGTGCAAGCGGCCTCGTCCACGAAGCGCGGCTTATGCCGAATCGTCGCCTTGAAAGCGCCGTCCCCATCTCGCGCGATGCCGTCCACCTCGGTGTAGGTGAGGGCCGTCACATTGGGGTGGTGGATCGACGCCGCCATCTTCGGAGTGGAAATGCAGCTCGCGCAGTCGAGCGTGGGGAAGACCTTGCTGAGCAGGATCATTCGCCCGCCGACGCTGGCTTCCTTCTCGACCAGCAGAACCTTGTAGCCCATGTCGCCGAGCTTGAGCGCCGATTCCATGCCGGCGATGCCGCTTCCGACCACCAGTGCGTCGTAGTCGGTCATCACTTCGTTCCCGCGGCCCGGAGCGCCAGCAGCGCCTCGGTAAACCCGTTCATGTGCTTGGCGAAGTTCTCGGCGCAGACGGAGCAGATGGCCGCCATCTTCAGGCGCTGCGGCGCGATACCCTCCGCCTTCAGCATCGTTTGGGCCTCGGCCATGATCCGCGACGCCCGCTTGGCGCAGTCGGGCAAATAGGCGCACTCGTCGCCGTCGGATGCGATGAAGACGCCCTCGAACCCCTCCTTGATCGCGTGCAGGATCCACGACGGCCGGATGCCGCTGGTGCAGGGCAGGCTGATGACGCGAACGCCGGGCGAGTAGTGCAGATGGGCGCTACCGGCGAGGTCTATCCCCGGATCGGAGATGTTGTTGGTGGAGAAGACGAGGATTCGCGGCGCGGGCGGCGAAACCTTGTCGTCCATCGGGGCTACTGCGAGCGCGGTCATCGATCGAATGCTCCTGCGATGCTCTGACTCGGCCGGGCCGGGAGCCCCGCCGATCGAACTCGGACCGCTACTTGCCGCGGCGGAGGAAGACGCGGTCGTAGCCGTCCGTTTCGACGACGCCCAGGAATTCGTGACCGACTTTGCCGGCCCAGGCACCCATGTCGGTCTTGGTCACCGGATCGGTCGACCACACTTCGATGACGTCACCGATGGCGACCTTGCCCATCCCCTTCTTGGCCTCGAGGAGCGGACCCGGGCAGGCGGCGCCGCGAGCGTCGATGGTCTCCGCGACGGCGACTGATTCGAGTTCGGCGACGTTGAGGGCGCTCATTCGTTTCTCCGATCTTGTGCTTGCGTTCTTTAGTGGATCGCTTCGGCGGCGACGGCCGCGGCCGGTTCGGACTCCTGGTTTGCGTACGAGGCGGCCATGTCGCCGAGACGGGCGATCCGGCGAATGAGCACCTGCCGCATCAAGCCGCACGCGCCCACGATCTCGGGATCGGCCAACTGGTAGCGGACCTCGCGGCCGTCTCGCACGGCGTCCACGATGCCGACCCCACGGAGAGCGGCGAGGTGCTGGGAGATCGCCGGCTGCGTGGTGCCGAAGTGCTCGGCGAGCTTGCGGACCTCGACCGGACCGGCCTCGCCGAGGTAATGGACGATCTCCAGACGGCGAGGGCTGGCCAGCGTCTTGAGGAGCGTTGCCTGCAGCGCGTAGATGCCTTCGGTTGGTCGCGCCATGCTCAGTCCTCCGTGTTGCGCACGCTGCCAAGAGAATCGCGACCCGTCGGCGGGACTCGTGACGCGATCGGCATTTCGTTGGCTTCGTACGCTATCTATGCGTGTATATGAATAGATCGCTTATGTGCATATGCCCATGTGCCATCTGTCACAGATCGGCGGCTCTTTGGCCCGAAGTCGCGGCGGCCGGCGATTTGCCGGTCTGGGCAGGCGATCCGCCGGCCGGCGGCGGGTGACCGGCGAGTGGTCGCGACGGCCCGGCGTCGAGCGGGAATCGCGGCTCGGGTGGCGGGATCGGGGCCGCCGGCGGCGATGCTCGGGCTCCCGGGCGATTTGTACGGCCCGACCTACAATCCCGTCATGAGCGAAATAGACCGTCACGCCACCGTCAAAGCCGCGACCGGAAGGGTCTTCCAGCGGGTCATCGGGCGCGAACTCCCGGTGGCCGTCCGAGCCGAGGGCTGCACGATCTGGGACTCTGCCGGACGGGCGTACCTGGACGCCGCCGGAGGCGCCATCGTCGTGAACGTCGGGCACGGCCGGCAGTCGATAGTCGATGCCATGGAGCGCCAGGCGCGAGCCTTCACGTACGTCCACGGCACGACTTTCACGAATCAACCGCTGGAGGCATACGCCCGCGCCGTCGGCCGCTACCTGCCGGTCGACGATCCGGCGATCTACCCCGTGAGCGGCGGCTCAGAGGCAATCGAGAGCTGCCTCAAGCTGGTGCGCTCGTATCACCTGGCTCGTCGCGAGCCGGATCGAACCGTCGTGATCGCGCGGTGGGGGAGCTACCACGGCAACACGCTGGGTGCCCTGGATCTCTCCGGGCGCGAGCCGCTCCGCCACCCATACGAGCCTTGGCTGGGCCGCTTCCGCCACGTCAGCGCCGCATATCCATACCGAGGGGGAGAGTCCGCGGCACATGCCCTGGGCGACACCGCGGCATTGATCGCTGAGCTGGAAGCGGTCATCGCCGAAGTGGGGCCGGGGAGAGTGGCCGCGTTCGTGGCGGAACCGATCGTCGGCGCCACGCTTGGAGCCGTCTCCCCGCCGGACGACTACTGGCCGGCGGTCGCGGATTTGTGCCGGCGCCACGGGATCCTGCTCGTCGCCGACGAAGTGATGACCGGTTTCGGCCGCACCGGGCGATGGTTCGGGATGGACCACTGGGGCATCCGCGCCGACGTGATGGCCGCGGCGAAGGGCGCCGCCGGCGGCTACTTCCCGCTCGGTCTGGCCGTCGCGAGCGGGAACGTGTACCAGACGATCACCGAAGGAGGCGGTTTCGTCCACGGGTTCACTTACAGCCACTCCCCGGTGGGCGCGGCAGTGGCGCTAGAGGTGCTGCGGATCCTCGAGACGGAGAATCTGGTCGAGGCGAGCGCCGTTCAGGGCGAGAAGCTGCGCGCGTTGGTGAGCGACCGCCTGGGCGGCCACGCGAACGTCGGCGACGTGCGCGGCCGGGGGTTGCTCGTGGGAGTGGAGCTGGTTGCCGACCGCGCCACTCGGCACCCGTTCCCCAGGTCGGCTCGTCTGATCGAAGGCGTGATGAAGCATGCCCGCGCTTTGGGCCTGCTCCTGTACCACGGCACCGGCAACGCGGACGGCACGAACGGCGACACCGTGCTCCTCGGGCCGCCGTTCGTGGTCACCAATGAAGAGTTGAGGTCGATCGCGGAGAACCTCGGCACTGCCGTCGAGAAGGCCGCCGCGGAGGTTTCGGTCTAGCCGGCCGCCGACTCCGGCGTCGGCCGCGCGAGGCGACCTCCGCCCGGGCTGCCTCGGTCGTCTCGATGGCGGCGGTCGACTTCGGGTTCCGGCGCGTCGCACTCGTATTCTGTCGCGACATGGCTGAAGCCGAGCCGGCCCGAGAGCCACGCCACGCGAGACGGCGCCCACCAGGCCCGGTGCCCGAGCAGCCGCATCGTCGCGGGCACGAGCAAGGCCCGGATGATCGTGGCGTCGAGCAGGACCGCAATCGCCATACCGACGCCCAGGCTCTTGATCACGATCATGTCGGCCAGGCCGAACGCGGCGAACACCGCGACCATGATCAGCGCCGCGCCGGTGATGACTCGTCCTGTGCGGGCGAGACCTTCCGCCACGGCCCGGCTGGTGGCTCCGGTCTTGCTGTACGCCTCCTGAATGCGTGACAGGAGCAGCACCTCGTAGTCCATCGACAGTCCGAAGATCACGCTGAACATGAGGATCGGCACGATCGCGACTGTGAACCCGGGCGATTCGAAGCCGAGCGGCCCGGACAGGTTGCCGTCCTGGAAGATCCACACCAGGGCGCCGAAGCTGGCCGTGAGCGACAACAGAGTCATCACCACTGCCTTGATCGGGAGAACCACCGACCCGAACTGGAGCAGAAGCATCAACGCCATGGCGACGAGGATGTACACGATCGCCGCCGGCATCTGGGCATTCTGGGCATCGAGGAAGTCGAGGGACGCGGCGTCGCCACCGCCGACGGCGACCCGGAGGCCGGGCCCCGGATCCATGGAACGGATCGTCTGGACGAGCGTCTGCGCGGCCGATGTGCCGGCAAGAGGGCTGATGACCTGGAGATGGACGACGGAGCCGCGGACCGTCGACGCGAGCAGCGCGTCCAGCGCCGAGGGCCGCGAACCGGAAGGAGCGGCGACGACCGCGGCGATCGCGGAGGTGCTGAGCGGTCGCCCGCTCTGGTCGGTGAGCGAGAACGCGCCGTCGACACGGGTCACGCCCGTGAGGCCGGCGATTCGGGCCGAGTAGGCGGCCAGCGCGGCTGCATTCCCGCTAGAGGTCGGGTTGCCGGGGACGGTGATCAGCAGATCTACGGGCCGGGTCTCGCCGGCGGGAAAGTGGGTTTCGATGGTGTCCCATGCCGCGCGGGCCTCCGCCGTCGCCGGCAGCATGTCCGC
>Ga0302254_10000039_pt1 | contig 22550 bp, 22 predicted proteins | sample I_Fen_E1_4_FD_194573 | JGI IMG/M metagenome (GOLD analysis project Ga0302254, IMG submission 194573) | Peat permafrost microbial communities from Stordalen Mire near Abisko, Sweden - I_Fen_E1_4 | ecosystem: Environmental > Terrestrial > Soil > Wetlands > Permafrost | place: Sweden: Abisko... | reverse complement strand
TACCCCGTCGAGGTGCCGGGTGTCTCCGTGTCCAACTTCCTGCGCACGGCCAAGACCGCGCTGGACGGCGAGGCGCCCAAGCTCCGCACGTGGGTCAAGGACGTCAACGCCGCGCTCCAGCAGCTCGACCTCGACCCGACGTTCGGCACCCGCTCGGTCAACGAGGGCTTCTCCGGCGGCGAGAAGAAGCGGCACGAGATCGCCCAGCTCGAGCTGCTGAACCCGAAGGTCGCCGTCCTCGACGAGACCGACTCCGGCCTCGACATCGACGCCCTCAAGGTGGTGGCCGAGGGCGTGAACCGCTTCCGGGCACAGGAGGGCAAGGGTGTGCTCCTGATCACGCACTACACGCGGATCCTGCGCTACATCGAACCGGACTACGTCCACGTCTTCGTGGCCGGCCGGATCGCCGAGCAGGGTGGCCCCGAGCTCGCCGACCAGCTGGAGGCCGAGGGCTACGACAAGTACGTCAAAGCCGCGGCGGTGTGACGTGGTTCCGAAAGGAGACCTGATGGAGGGCTTGCTTCCCGATCTGGACGTCGTCCGGAAGGACTTCCCGATCCTGTCGCGCGTGCTCGCGAACGGGCAGCCGCTGGTCTACCTCGACTCCGCCAACACCTCGCAGAAGCCGCAGGTGGTCATCGACACGATGGTCGACCACCTCGAGCGCCACAACGCCAACATCGCGCGCGCCATGCACCAGCTCGGGGCCGAGGCGACCGAGGCCTACGAGGGAAGCCGCGACAAGGTGGCGTCGTTCATCGGCGCCCCCGACCGCGACGAGGTGATCTTCACCAAGAACGCCTCCGAGGCGCTCAACCTGGCCGCCAACACCCTGGCCTGGGCGGGGGAGCGCCAGGTCGGGCCCGGTGACGAGATCGTGATCACCGAGATGGAGCACCACTCCAACATCGTGCCGTGGCAGCTGCTCTGCGAGCGCACGGGCGCGACGCTGCGGTGGTTCGGGATCACCGAGGACGGCGGACTCGACCTCTCCCAGCTGGACGACCTGGTCACCGAGCGCACCAAGGTCGTCTCGTTCACCTGGGTGTCCAACATGCTCGGCACCATCAACCCGGTCGCCGAGATCGCCCGCCGCGCGCATCAGGTCGGAGCCCTCGTCGTCGTCGACGCGTCCCAGGCCGCACCGCAGCTGCCGATCGACCTCGCCGCCATGGCCGACGACGAGCGCCCGGACCTCCTGGCCTTCACCGGCCACAAGGTGGTCGGGCCGACCGGCATCGGCGTGCTCTGGGGCCGTCGGGCCGTCCTCGACCAGCTGCCGCCGTTCCTCGGGGGTGGCGAGATGATCGAGACGGTCACGATGGAGCGGTCGACGTATGCACCCGTGCCGCACAAGTTCGAGGCCGGGACGCCACCGATTGTCGAGGCGGTCGGCCTCGGTGCCGCCGTCGACTACCTCACCGAGCTCGGGATGGACGCCGTGCATACCCACGAGCAGGCGGTCACGGCGTATGCCCTCGAGGGTCTGGCGACGATCCCGGGACTCACCGTGCTGGGCCCGCTCGACGCCACGCAGCGCGGGGGAGCGATCTCGTTCGAGATCCCCGGCGTGCATCCCCACGACGTGGCCACCGTGCTCGACACCCGCGGCATCGCGGTCCGCGCCGGACACCACTGTGCGAAGCCCGCGCATGCGCGGTTCGGCGTGCAGAGCTCGACGCGCATGTCGTCCTACCTCTACACGACGCCGGCCGAGATCGACGCGCTCGTCGAGGGCCTGGAATACACCCGCCGCTACTTCAAGTTGAGTTGAACATCATGTCGACCGAGCTCGATTCTCTCTACCAGGAGATCATCCTGGACCACTACCGCAACCCCCATCACAAGGGTCTGCGGGAGCCGTTCGAGGCCGAGGTGCACCACGTCAACCCCACCTGTGGCGACGAGGTGACGCTGCGCGTCCACGTCGCCGACGGCAAGGTCGCGGACGTCTCGTACGACGCCCTCGGCTGCTCGATCTCGCAGGCCTCGGCCTCCGTGATGACCGACCTCGTGATCGGCAAGTCGGTCGACGAGGCGATGGCGATCCACGAGGAGTTCCTGACCCTGATGCAGGGCAAGGGTCAGGTCGAGCCGGACGAGGAGGTGCTGGAGGACGGCATCGCGTTCGCCGGCGTCGCCAGGTTCCCCGCTCGGATCAAGTGCGCCCTGCTGTCCTGGATGGCCTGGAAGGACGCGACGACGACCGCCCAGATGGAGGAGATGAAGTGACCACGAACCCGATCGACGACCTGCCCGAGGTGCCGGAGGCATCCGGTGCGCCCGCCGGCTCGGTGACCACGATCGACGACGTCACCGAGGCGATGAAGGACGTCGTCGACCCCGAGCTGGGGATCAACGTCGTCGACCTCGGCCTGGTCTACGGCGTACACCTCGACGACGACACCAACGCCGTCATCGACATGACCCTGACCTCCGCCGCGTGCCCGCTGACCGACGTCATCCAGGACCAGACCAACACCGCCCTCGAGGGCCTGGTCAACGACGTCCTCATCAACTGGGTCTGGATGCCCCCGTGGGGCCCCGACAAGATCACCGACGACGGCCGCGAGCAGCTGCGGGCGCTGGGGTTCAACGTCTGAGCCCTGCCATTTCTGGGTCGTCCACCTGAGGAGGCACTAGGGGCTCCTGTCAGGCGGACGACCCATCTGTACGTCGCCGACCCTGGTCCGCGTGGGCTCTTGCGCACGCGCACAGGTAGTCACACCGGGTCATCCCCGGATGGCCGGATCGCGTCTGGCGGCCCGGCGCAGGGGGGGTCACCCTGAGGACGTCGCGTACCAAGGGGGATACGCGCCTGACATCATGGGGGAGTCACCACATGTTCGACTATCTGCGCATTCTGCTCGACGCTCGTCTGGCCAAGCTCGACGAGCGCGGCGCTTCCGCCGTGGAGTACGGCTTGCTCATCGCCGGTATCGCGGCTCTGATCGTGGTCGTCGTCTTCGCGTTCGGCGGCGTCATCAAGAACATCTTCCAGAACACCTGCAACTCGGTCGGTGCCTCGGGCGGCGGCAGCTGCTGACCACCGCGAGCTGAACCGTCCGCGCCGCCCCGTCTGGTTCCTCCAGGCGGGGCGGCTCAGGATTCGGGGTGCGGGACCCTGCTCAGCTCGGCCAGCCTGGCCAGCCCGGGCCCCATCTGCGCCTGCAGGCGATGCAGGGCATCGGTCAGCTCCGGGGATCCGGCGTACTCGGGCGGGATCCGGGCCGGGTTGGTGGCGACGCCGTTCGACCACGCCTTGATGTCGGGCTCGGACGTGAACGCCAACGAGGCCCGGGTGCCGCGCAGGTTCATGACAGCCCAGTCGGTCAGGGTGTTGCCGTACCGCGACGGCGGGCAGAGTCGGTTCTTCTCGGCGTCGTCGGGACGGGTGGCCTCGACGTAGCCGGTGAGGGCGGCCCCGAAGCACGGGAACCCGGCGCGGATCGGCTGCACCGTGATCGCCTGCGGGCGCCAGACCGGGACCAGCGGAGGGTTCTGCAGGCCGGACGCCGCGCAGTGGACGACGAGCGCGTCGGGTGCGGTCGTGACCGCTCCCCGGTCGAGGGTGACGAGCCCCCGGTCCACGCGCCTGATGTGGCCCAGCCGTACGACGTTCCCGATCGCGCGCAGCAGGTCGAGCTCCCACGTGCCCAAGGTGGGTGCCTTCGCCATGGTCGGCGTGACCGAGCGGTCGATGCGCAGCATGACCCCGGCCCCCTCCAACCGGAGGAAGACGTCGTCGAGCGAGGCAGCGCCGGCGGCGGCCTGCATGACGTCGGCCACCATGCCCTGGAACACGGCGGGATCCGGCTGTACGACTGCGCGGTTGAGCATCCAAGGGTCGCGGGGCCGTACCCAGCAGATCGCGTCGGGGTCGACGCCGCGCCCCAGCAGCCAGACGATGGCGTCGGTAGCGGTCTTGCCCGACCCCACGACGACGTACTGGCTCGGCGCCTCGTCCACACGGGCCAGGGCGTTGACCGGGAGAACGCGGGCATCGTCCCCGACCTCGAACGGCGGTGGGGTGTCGGCCGGGATGGTGGGAGCGAGGTAGCGCGCGTCGACGATGCGGCAGCGGTCCGGAACCTCGAGCCGTTCACCGGAGACCAGCGAGACGATCCGGCGGTCTCCGACGTAGTCGCAGTTCGCGAGGAGCTCGACCCGGCCGGACTCCAGCATCCGGTCGGTCAGGACCCGGTCGTAGTAGGTGCAGATCTCGGAGACGGTAGCCCGGTCATGCAGGCCGGCCTCGGGTCCGCGCCGCTGCCGGCGGTTCCCGCCCAACAGCGTCGACGCCACGCCGTAGAAGGTCGACGACTGGTGGAGGCGGACGAAGGGGTAGGCGTCGAGCCAGTGTCCGCCGACGCTGTGGCGGCGGTCGACCATGGCCACGCGTACGTCGGCATGGTCGATCAGTGCGTCGGTGAACGCCATCCCGGTCGCGCCGGCACCCACGACGAGGTAGTCGACGTCCAGGGTCCGGGCCACGGTCCCATGCAAGCAGGTCGGTGGGTGACCGGTCCACGCTGCCGACCCCGCCGGTGCGATGCCTACGATCGGGTCATGACTCACGACGCTGTTCCTGACGACTCCGTGACCCTGAGCCATGGGGGCCGGATGCCGCTGCTCGGTTTCGGCACCTGGCAGATCAAGGGCGACGACGCGGTGCGGGCGACCTCGGCGGCGCTCGCCACCGGGTACCGCCACCTCGACACCGCGACCGTCTACGGCAACGAGGGAGAGGTCGGTCGTGCGCTCGCGGAGAGCTCGGTGCCGCGCGACGACGTGTTCCTCACCACCAAGTGCCCTCCCCACCGGGCCGGCCGGGAGCTCGAGACGCTCCGCCGGAGCCTGGAGCTGCTCCAGACCGACCACGTCGACCTCTGGCTGATCCACTGGCCGGCCGAGGGCTCGGCGAACCAGGACCTCTGGCGGGCGTTCGTGGAGGCGCGGGAGGCGGGCCTGGCGCGCGACATCGGCGTCAGCAACTTCGACCCGACCCTGATCGACGAGGTGAGGTCGGCCACCGGGGTGCCACCGGCGGTCAACCAGATCGAGTGGAGCCCGCTGCTCTACGACGCCGAGACCCTGGCCGCGCACCGGGAGCGGGACATCGTGCTGGAGGGCTACAGCGCCCTGCGCGGTGGCACTCTCGACCATCCCGTGATCGTCGGTATCGCCGAGCAGCACGGGCGGAGCCCGGCCCAGGTCATCATCCGCTGGCACCTCCAGCACCAGGTCGTGGTGATCCCGAAGTCGGCCAACGCCGACCGCATCCGGTCCAATGCCGACGTCGGCGGGTTCAGCCTCAGCGCCGAGGACATGGCGGCCCTCGACGCCCTCGGCGGCAGCTGACGGGTTGTCACCGCTCGCAGAGCCGCCTCGGCGCCAGGCGGACGCCGTGGCCGCTGGCCGTCGTACGCCAGCGGAAGGTGGCCGCCACGTCGCCCTCGGGCCCGGTGCCGTGCACCTCGACCAGCCAGGTGCCTACCGCGCCGGCCGCCGGCACCGTCCAGGTCCCGTCCGACCTGGCCGTGGCTTCCACCCCGTAGGCCGGGGCGCACGGGCGCCCACTGCGACGCAGGTACGTCTGGAACCGCCAGCCGGGGGACGCGTGGAACTCGAAGGTCGCCACGCGTCCCGGGGCCGCGTCAACGTACGGCGGACGCGGAGCGCCGTCGGCGCACTGGGACTGGCCGGGCGTCCTCCAGCAGTACGTCCAGGGCGCCACCTCCGCCGTGCCGTGGGCGGTGTGGACCAGGAGCGAGGGCGGCTCCGCGCTCGCCGGATCGTACGGAGCGGCTGACGAGGAGGTCGACGAGGAACAGCCGCCGGTGACCCACACCGTGCCCAGCACTGCCGCGAGTGCACGGGAGCGCCGCATCACCCACCTCCGGTCGACTTGGTGCCCGACCTAGGACGTGCGGACGAGCATCGACGGGTCGCGGCGCAGCACGGAAATCTCGGAGGCGGGCGCCGCGGTCGGGCTGACACACTGCGCGCATGGAGCAGTCCGTCGAGCTGGGCCGTCACCTGGACGGTATCCGCGAAGCAGTGGAGGCGTTCGCGTCCCACGCCGAGTCCGCGGGACTCGACGCACCGGTGCCGACCACACCGGACTGGGACGTACGCCGGCTGGTCGCCCACCAGGGGCTCGTGCACCGCTGGGCCACGTCCGTGGTCCGTGGCGAGGAGATCGACGACGACGCCGTGGAGCGCGAGGGGCTCGAGGCCGCCGACCCCATCCGCTGGCTGCGCGACGGGGCGGACCGGCTGATCGCGACGATCGAGGCCGCGCCGGATGACCTCGAGACGTTCGTGTTCCTGGTCGACGCGCCCCCGGCCAAGTGGTTCTGGGCGCGGCGACAGTGCCACGAGACGACCATCCACGCGGTCGACGCGCTGTCGGCGGCGCTCGGCCGCTACCCACGCGCCGGGGACACCTGGATCTCCCGCGACCTCGCCCTCGACGGCATCGACGAGCTGCTCACCGGCTTCATGCCGCGCCCGCGGTCGCGGCTGCGGTCCGACGACCCGACGACGATCGCGGTCCTGCCCGACGACGCGGACGTCCGCTGGACGGTGACCGTGACGCAGCGCCCCCCGACCACGGTGCGCGAGGCGTCAGCCGACGACGCCGACATCGTGCTGTGCGGGTCCGCCGTGGCTCTCTACCTCACCCTGTGGAACCGGAGCGACGAGCTCGACGGCACCGGGCTCGATCTGTGGGCCGAGGGCGCACGTGTGACCTGGGCATGACGGCGCCGACCACAGTCCTGGTCCCTCCGGCCCGGGTCGGGCGGTGGGTCGAGAACTTCGCCGCGCGCCACGGGGACACCGGGCTCGTCGTGCGCGACGGGTCGCTGGCGGGGATGGCCGGTGACGGCTCGACGTTCGTCGCCCGGCTGCCCTTCTCGACGTCGTACGCCGGGCCCGCTGACGCGGTCTCCTTCGTGGAGGCGGCACGGGCCCCGGCGGCCTGGGGTGTGCTCCTCGTGCGCAAGGGCGGCTTCGCGATCGCGCTGCTCGGGAGCGAAGGCCTGGTCGAGCACAAGATCGGCCAACGGCACGTGCAGGGCAGGACCAAGGCAGGCGGCCAGAGCCAGCAGCGCTTCGCGCGGCGGCGCGGCAACCAGGCCCGTCAGGCCTACGAGGCGGCAGCGGACCATGCGGCGCGCATCCTGGGGACACGCGCACTTCCGCTCGTCACCGGCGGTGACCACGGGGCCGTCGACGAGGTTCTCGTCGATCCGCGGTTGCGTCGCGTGACGGTGGTCGGCCCCTGGCTCGCCGTCCCCGACCCGCGGCGGGCCGTCCTCGACCGGGCGATCGAGGACGCGTGCAGTGTGGCGATCGACGTCGTCAACCGTTGAGGTGCTCTCCGAAGGCGATCGGCTCCCGCGTGAAGAGGTACGTCGCCCAGTTGAGCTTGGTGATCGCGCCGTCGGCGCCGCGAGTGATGCGCAGGAGCTCACCCCGCTCGCGGCCGCTCACGTCGCGGTAGAGGTCGTCGGCGACCCTCTCGAAGCGCGAGGCCGTCAGTCGTCCGGCGCCCGGCTTGTCGATGCGGGCGCGCAGCTCGCCCTGCTCGACCCAGAAGACGAAGGGCTGACCCTCGGAGAACCACCGACCCAGCAGCGGCCGGTACGCCTCGGGGATCGCGGTGCCCGGCTGCCATGGTGCGTCCTCCACGGGGTCGTGCTCGACCACGTGGTCGGCCAGCTCGATCGCGAAGGCATCCGGTGCGGGGGAGGCGGTGGAGGTCATCAGCACGATCCCGCCGGTGCCCGACGCGCGGTGGGTGAACACGCCGGTGATGTGGCCGGGCATGCCGCCGGTGTGACCGACCCAGGTGCGGCCGTTCGGCGACCGCATCAGGAAGAAGCCGAGGCCCATCGCCCCGTCCCAGTGCTCGGGGTCGAGGAGGACCTGCGGCTGGCACATCTCCTCCATCGTGTCCGCGGAGAGCAGCGAGCCCGGGTCGGCGACGAAGGCCGACCAGATCGCGAGGTCGTGGGCTGTGCTGGCGAGGCCTCCGCACGGAGCCATCGCCTTGAGGTCCATCACCGGCTCCGGCCGGGGTACGTCGTCGTACGGCCCGACGTAGTAGCCGTTCGCATGTGCCCCGGCGTCGAAGCCCAGGGACGTACGCCGCATCTCCAGTGGCTCGAGCAGGCGGGTCCGTAGCGAGTCCTCCCACGACCGTCCGTCGAGCTCCTCGACCAGCTGGCCCAGCATCGCGTAGACCACGTTGGAGTAGTGCCAGTGATCGTGCGGCCGCCCGATCCGCTCGACGTCGTCGAAGTCGCGCCGCAGGCTCTCGGCGTCGGGCTGCTCGAGCGTCTCCCAGACGTCGCCGAGCGGCTCGCGGGCCATCCCCGACACGTGCGCCAGGCATTGTCGGACCGTGATCGGGTGGGACACGCCGGGCACGTGGTCCCCGAGCAGGTCGTCGAGCCCGAGCCGGCCCTCGTCGCGGAGCTGCATGACCATGACGGCGGTGAACGTCTTGGTGTTGGACGCGACCAGGAACTGGTCGTCGGCCGCCGGCGCCCGGTCGGCGCCGACCTCGACGACGCCGATCCCGTCGCCCCAGACCAGCTCGCCGCCGCGGCAGACCCCGGCGTACAGACCGGGCAGGCGACCGTCGCGCTGCTTCGTCAGAGCGGTACGACGGAGGTGGCGTGCAGTGCTGTCGAGAAGGGCGGCCATGCGGCCGAACCTAGCGCGTCATCACCGGCGCTCGAGCTCCCCTCGGTGCTCCGTCCAGCGGGCCGGGTGGCCCCGCCGTAGGGTGCCCGTATGAGCAGTACCGACCCGGTCGTCGACGTCCGCGGCCTGGTCAAGACGTTCGGGAGCACCCGGGCGCTCGACGGACTCGACCTGGCCGTGGCCCCGGGGGAGGTGCACGGCTTCCTCGGGCCGAACGGTGCCGGCAAGTCCACGACGCTGCGGATCCTGCTCGGGCTGATCCGCAAGGACTCCGGTGACGTGCGGCTCTTCGGGGGCGATCCGTGGACCGAGGCCGCCGATCTGCACCGCCGCCTCGCCTACGTGCCCGGCGACGTCAGCCTCTGGCCCAACCTCACCGGCGGTGAGGTGATCGACCTGTTGTTGCGGATGCGGGGTGCGCCGGTCGCCGATCCGCTCCGGGCAGAGATGCTCGAGCGCTTCGAGCTCGACCCGACCAAGAAGGGCCGCGCCTACTCCAAGGGCAACCGGCAGAAGGTCGCCCTGGTGGCGGCGTTCGCGGCACCGACGGACCTGCTGGTCCTCGACGAGCCGACCTCCGGGTTGGACCCGCTGATGGAGGAGGCGTTCGCCACCTGCATCGCCGACGTCCGGGCGTCAGGCACGACGGTGCTGCTGTCGAGCCACATCCTGAGCGAGGTCGAACGGCTGGCGGACCGGGTCACGATCATCCGCGACGGCCGGGTCGTCGAGTCCGGCAGCCTCGACGAGATGCGCCACCTGCACCGGTCGCGGGTGCGGGCCGACCTGGTGGGCGCCGTACCCGACCTCTCCGGCACGCCCGGTGTCCACGACCTCTCGGTCGAGGGCTCCGTGGTCTCCTGCACGGTCGCGCCCGAGGCGCTTCCCGCCGTCCTGACCGCGATCACCGCCGCCGGCGTCCGCACCCTCACCAGCACGCCGCCCACGCTCGAGGAGCTCTTCCTCGATGCGTACCGCGGGAGAGAACCGGTCCGATGACGGGGGTCTGGCGCCTGACGTGGTTCTCCCTTCGGCGCAGCCGGGTGCTCCTCGCCGCGTGGACGGCCGTGCTCGCTCTCATGTGCTACGCCTCGGCCGCAGCCACCGGCTCGCTCTACTCCACGACCGCCGAGCAGGTCGCGGCCGCCCGGTCGATCAACGCCAGCTCCGCGCTGGTCGCCCTCTACGGGCCGATCCTCGACGTCCACAGCCTCGGCGAGGTGGCGATGACGAAGACGACCGTGACCTATGGCGTCCTGGTGATGGCGCTGTGCATCGCGCTCGTACGCAGGCACACCCGCGTCGAGGAGGAGTCCGGCCGCGCCGAGCTGCTCGGGGCCCTCGGTGTCGATCCCACCGCCCCGCTGCTCAGTGCCGTCCTGGTCGGCGCCGTCGCGGCCCTGGTGGTCGCGGTCACGGCGGCCGTCGCCGACATCGCCGGGGGGCTGCCGGTGGCGGGGTCGCTCTGGTTCGCGGGCTCCTGGCTGGGCCTCGGACTCGTCGGCACCGGGATCGCCGCCCTCGCCGCCCAGCTGTCGGCCAGCGCACGCACATGCGGCGCGGTCGCGGCCGGGGCCGTCGCGGTGCTCTTCCTCCTGCGTGCGATCGGCGACACCACCGTGCACTGGCTCAGCTGGCTCTCGCCGCTCGGATGGTCGACCCAGCTCCGCGCCTGGTCCGACCCACGTGGGTGGGTCCTCCTGCTCGACCTGGCGGTCGCCCTCGCGCTCGTCGGCGCCGCCCTCGCGCTTCGTGCGCGCCGCGACCTCGGCTCGGGTCTGATCGCCGAGCGTCCCGGCCCGGCCACCGGCTCGCCGCGGCTCGGCGACGCGCTGGCGCTGAACGTCCGCGTGCACTCGACGTCGCTGGTGATCTGGACCGTCGCGTGTGCGGTCCTCGGCGCCCTGATGGCCGCCATCGTGCCGGGCGCCGAGTCGATGCTCGACTCGGTCGGGGCTCGCGACATGATCGAGCGACTCGGCGGGGTGGGCGCGATCCAGGAGACGCTGGTCGCCGCCCTGGTGTCGGTGCTCGCGATCGTGATCTCGTGCTTCGCGGTCACGGTCGTGACCCATGGGGGAGTCGAGGAGCACGACGGTCGGACCGAGGAGGTCCTCGCCACCGCGACCGGCCGGACCACCACGTTCCTCGCGGTCGGCCTGGTGGCGCTGGGTGGTGCGGCCTGGCTCCTGTTGGTCACCGGCCTGGGGATGGCCATCGGGGCCGTCGGCACCGCAGTCTCCTTCGGTGGCGTGCTCGCTGCGTCCCTCGTCCAGATCCCGGCCGTCTGGGTCGTCGCCGCGCTCGCGCTGCTCGGCCTGGCCCAGGGGAGCCGGTGGGCGGCAGCCGGTTGGGTCGTGCTGGTGGCCTTCTTCCTCGTCGGGCCGCTGGCCGAGCTCCTGCAGCTCCCGGGCTGGGTGGCCGACCTCTCGCCGTACTCCCACGTGCCGAAGGTGCCGGCCGAGTCGCTCGCGCTGGGGCCCGAGCTGACACTGACGGCGCTCGCAGCGGTGGTCGTCGCGGCTGCGTGGTGGCGCTACCGCACGCGCGACATCGGCTGAGGGGCCACCAGCCCGGCCGCCGGTGACCAACCTCCCTGGCGGATCCGGGAGCGGGGGAGGAACGTGGGAGGAGGCCCTGCGCCAGGCACCCTGCGCCCGACACCCCTGGGCGGCCGGAGAGGAGATCGTCATGAGAGCGACGAGGATCCAGAGGCAGCTCGTCGTGGCTGCGGTGGCGGCCTCACTGCTGACGCCCGCCGCTGCGAGCCGAGGGGCACAGGCAGCCGCCGCCGGACGCCTGGACGGCACGCTGCACACGTCGGGGACCGACACCCGCATCTACACCGCGACCAACCAACCGGTGCGGCTCCTCGGCTTCAACTGGCCGGGCACGCCGACCGGAGGCCGGACCGACGCCCTCAAGGCGAAGGACGACTGCGGCAACGTGTGGCGGACACCTGCCGACCGGCTGCCGGGCCTCACCTTCAACTACGACAACGTCTACCAGGTCGTCCACGACTGGGGCTACAACACGATCCGGATCCCCGTGTCGTGGAACAACCTGGAGCCGGTGGCACCGGTCTGGAACGCCGCCACCGGTCAGTACGTGCACTCCTGGAGCGCGGCGTACCTCAACGACCTGAGGTCCATGGTGACGAAGGCGCAGGCGGCGGGGCTGTGGGTGGTCCTCGACCTGCACCAGGACTTCTGGTCCCCTGCCCTCCATCACATCGTGAAGTGGAACGGGCAGCAGGGTCTGTGCGAGGGCGTCGGGATGCCGCGATGGCTCGACCCCAGCATCGACGCGAAGCCCAGCGCCACCCAGCAGGTCGACTTCTACAACGCGATGAACTGGTTCTACCGCAACGTGCCCGACCCGGCGTCGACCCTCACCCATGCCACTCCCTGGCAGCTGTTCCAGTCCGCGTGGTCGGAGCTGTCCTACGTCTTCTCGGCCCGGTCGGGGTTCCCGGCGTACCGCGCGGTCGTCGGGGCCGACCTCCTGAACGAGCCCTATGCGAAGTACGTCGGCGGGAGCCCGCCCGCGGGCCAGACGGTGCTGCAGGCAGCGGGATCACGGCTCGCCGCGTTCTACACGGCGGCTGCCCCGGCGGTCACCACGGACAACCCGGGCTGGCTGCTCTTCTTCGAGGACTCGACCGGCGGCTACAACGCGGCCTCCCCGGCCGGTCGCGAGACGCCGGTCCTGACCGGGCGGCCGGGTGGTGACGCCAACTGGGTCTACTCGATGCACGACTACGACTTCGGCTACGGCACGTTCTCGGACGGTGTCACCCGCCACGACGACTTCGGCATCACGCTGATGAACGTCGACCTCGCCAACGCCCAGGCGTGGCAGGTCCCGCTCTACGTCGGCGAGTTCACGAACTTCGAGCTGGGGATCCCGGCCTGGAACCTGACCACTGCCGACATGGCCCAGACGGCGGCGTTCCTCTCCTGGGCGAAGCAGCATGCAGTGAGCTGGACGTTCTGGGCCTACGCCAACACGTACCCACCGATGAACGTCATCGACTACCGGTCCAACCACGCGATCCCGGCCGTCAAGTCCACCCTCGCCGCAGGACGCTGACCCCGCGGGCCGCGGGTTACCGGGCTCGGGCGCCCTCCTCTGCCAGGATGAGCGGCATGTGGGAGCCCGATCCCGCGTGGCATCCCGTGTCCGGTGGCACGGGGACCTCCACCGTGGGGGTGTGGCGCACCGAGCGCAGCGGCCATGCCCTGGTGGTGAAACGGATCGCCCGGCCCGGTGCCGGCGACCCTGCCGAGCTCAGCGACCCGCGCCACTTCGCCTACTGGCGCCGCGAGGCGGACGTGGCGGTCAGCGGAGTCGTCGACGCCAGCCCTGGTCTGCGCGGCACGCCGCTCGACGTGGCCGAGGATGACGAGGGCATCACGCTCACCCGCGAGTTCGTCGAGGACGCCGCGCTCAACGGTCTCTACCTCGCCCATGCGTTGGGCCGCTTCGCCGGCGCCGACCTCGGCCGGCACGCCTGGCTGGCCGTCGACCAGCTGCGCGACCGGATGACCAGGGTCGAGCGCCGCGGCGGCTGGCCGACGCTCGCCCGGACGACGGTCGCCGACATCGCGGACCGGCTGTGGACGCGACGCGAGACGTTGCTGCGCGAGGTCGACGCCCTTCCGCGCGTGCCGCAGCACGGCGACCCGGCGCTGGCCAACCTCCCCGGTCGGGACGGCGACGACGTCCTCGCCATCGACTGGAGCACCCTCGGTCACGGACCCGTGGGGGGTGACCTCGGGATCTTCCTGCAGAACGCCCGCGAGGCGCCCGAGCCCCTGCTCGACGCATACCTGATGGGCCTCCCCGACGGAGTCGCGACGCCGGAGGAGGTGACGCTCGGGATGCGGGTCAGTGCCGCGTACACCGCCTTGTCGCGCGCCGAGTGGGCGCTGGCCCGGGTCGCCGGCGGTGAGGGCGCCCTGGCCGGGAAGTACCGTCACCCCGCGGTCGCGCCGTACCTCCGGGCGCTGCAGCGGCAGTTCGGACAGATCGAGACGCTGCTCTGACCGACTCTCGTCCGCCGTTACTCGACCGGCTGGCCGTTGAAGGTGTTGCAGGCGGCGAGCGTGCCGTTCTGGAAGCCGACGGTGAACCAGTGCACGCGCGCAGCCGACGACCCGTGGGTCCACTGCTCGGGGCTGACCTTGCCGTTGACCGTCTGCTGGATCGTGTCGTCACCGACGGCCTTCGCGGCCGCGATCGCCTCCTGGACGTCCTGGTCGGTCAGGTCCTCGATCAACACGTTGCCCTGGGAGTCCTGGGTGGAGGTGGCGTTCCTCGCCCACATGCCGGCGTAGCAGTCGGCCTGGAGCTCCAGCCGCACCGAGTCGCTGTTCGGTCCCTGCTGGGTCTTCACCTGACCCATCGTGCCCAGGATGTTCTGGATGTGGTGGCCGTACTCGTGCGCCACGACGTAGGGCATGACGAACGCGCCCGACGGACCGTTCAGCTGACCTTGGAGGATGTCCTTGAAGAACGTGGGATCGAAGTAGATGGTGGCGTCGGTCGGGCAGTAGAACGGACCCATCGCCGACGATGCCCGACCGCAGCTGCTCGAGGTCTGGCCGCTGAAGGTGTCGATCGCGGTCTCGGGCTGCCAGCGGGCTCGAGGCGCCTGCTCGGAGATCGCCCCCTGCCAGTAGTCGGTGAGAGAGTTCTCGACCGCCACCAGACCGCAGGTCTCGGGATGGTCGTTGGCGTCCTGGCCGGTCTGGCAGGACTCGTATGCCGCCGAGTCTCCGGTGAACCGGGTCGTGGAGTAGCCGCCCGTCGTGCCGGCGCCGAGCTCGCCGGTGAGGTCGACACCACCGCAGGCCTTCAGCGCCAGGATCACCACGATGATGAGCAGGAGCCCCACGCCGCCGCCGGCCTTGGTGCCGCCGGGGAGCGGGATCCGGGTCCCGCCGCCCAGGCCACCACCCATGCCACCGCCCATGCCGCCGCCACCACTGCCGGCATCGTCACGCATCCGGCTGGTGTCCAGCCTGGCCTTGGGGTTGAATCGCATCGATCGACTCCTCCGTCGAGCCTGGGACCGGGCCGCCCTAGACTAACCAGCCTCATGATCAGTGCCCAGAAGCTCGAGGTCCGAGCCGGGGCTCGGTTGCTCATGCACGACGTCTCCTTCCGGGTCGGTCCCGGAGACAAGGTGGGCCTGGTCGGACGCAACGGGGCCGGCAAGACCACCCTCACCCGCATCCTGGCCGGCGACGGCCTGCCCGCAGCCGGGGAGGTGCATACGACCGGCTCCATCGGCTACCTGCCGCAGGACCCGAGGACGGGTGACCCCGAGGTGCCTGTGCGCGAGCGGATCCTGTCCGCCCGCGGCCTCGACTCCGTCGTACGCCGGCTCCGCGCCGCCGAGCAGGAGATGGGCAGCGACGACCCCGACGTCCGCGACCGGGCGATGCGACGCTACGAGCGCGCGGACGCCGACCTCCACGCCGGCGGTGGGTACGCCGCCGAGGCCGAGGCCGCGCAGATCGCGGCGTCCCTCGGGATCGAGGACCGGCTGATGACCCAGCCGTTGCGCACCCTCTCGGGAGGACAGCGACGCCGGGTCGAGCTGGCTCGCATCCTGTTCTCCGGCGCCGAGACCCTGCTGCTCGACGAGCCGACCAACCACCTCGACGCCGACTCCGTGGTGTGGCTGCGCGAGTTCCTGCGCGCTCACAAGGGCGGGCTGGTGGTGATCAGTCACGACACGGCCCTGCTCGAGCAGACCGTCACCAAGGTGTTCCACCTCGACGCGAACCGCCAGGAGATCGACGTCTACAACATGGGCTGGTCGGCGTACCTCGCCCAGCGCGAGTCCGACGAGCGCCGCCGCAAGCGCGAGCGGGTGAACGCCGAGCGCAAGGCCGACCAGCTCATGGAGCAGGCCAGCAAGATGCGGGCCAAGGCCACCAAGGCCCAGGCCGCACAGTCGATGATGCGCCGGGCCGAGCGGATGATGAGCGGGATCGAGGCCGAGCGCCGGAGCGACAAGGTGGCCCGGATCAAGTTCCCCGAGCCCGCGCCCTGCGGCAAGACCCCGCTGACGGCGTCCGAGCTGTCGAAGTCCTACGGCTCGCTCGAGGTGTTCACCGACGTCGACCTCGCGATCGACAAGGGCTCCCGCGTCGTCATCCTCGGCCTCAACGGCGCCGGCAAGACCACGCTGCTGCGGATCCTGGCCGCGGTCGACCGGCCCGACACCGGCGAGGTGGTGGCCGGGTACGGCCTCAAGCTCGGCTACTACGCGCAGGAGCACGAGACCCTCGACACCTCACGTACGGTGCTGGAGAACATGCGGACGGCGGCGCCCGGCCTCACCGACACCGAGACCCGATCGGTGCTGGGATCCTTCCTCTTCTCCGGAGACGACGTCGCCAAGCCGGCGAGGGTGCTGTCCGGCGGCGAGAAGACCCGGCTGGCGCTGGCGATCCTGGTGGTGTCCAGCGCCAACGTGCTCCTGCTCGACGAGCCGACGAACAACCTCGACCCCGCCTCCCGCGAGGAGGTGCTCGCCGCCATCCGCGGCTACCAGGGCGCGATCGTGCTCGTGACCCACGACGAGGGCGCGGTCCGGGCACTCCAGCCCGACCGGGTGCTGATCCTGCCGGACGGCGTCGAGGACCTCTGGAACGACTCCTATGCCGACCTGGTCTCGCTCGCCTGAGGGATCGCGTCGTACGAGCGGAAAACGCGGAACACATGGTGCCGACACCCGGGCGTGTCCCCGATCTCTTCCGCGTTTTCCGCACCGTCGGCGGCCGCTCCTAGAGTGACCGCATGACTCCCGAACAGCTGGGCGAGGCCGGTCTGCGGTACGACGTGTCGGGCGTGGTCGCCACGGTGACGCTCGACCGCCCCGAGGTGCGCAACGCCCAGACGCCGCGGATGTGGCGCGCGCTGGCGGCGATCGGCGACGAGATCCCCGACGACGTCCGGGTGGTGGTGCTGCGTGGCGCGGGCCAGAGCTTCTCGGCCGGGCTCGACCGGGCGATGCTCGATCCTGCAGGTGCAGGCGACGGGGTGGAGTCGGTCGCGGCGCTGCTCTCGCAGCCCGACGACCGGGTCTCGGAGACCATCGACGCCTTCCAGCGTGGCTTCACCTGGCTGCGTGACCCGCGGTTCGTCTCGATCGCCGTCGTCCAGGGCCATGCGATCGGTGCCGGCTTCCAGCTCGCCCTGTCGTGTGACCTGCGCGTGGTCGGCGACGACGTCGGGTTCTGCATGAAAGAAGCGGCGCTCGGGCTGGTGCCAGACCTCACGGGAACAAAGCCGCTGGTCGAGGCTGTTGGCTACGCCAGGGCCTTGGAGATCTGTGCCACTGCCCGGGTGGTCGGTGCGGCCGAGGCGCTCCAGATCGGGCTGGCGACCGTCGTCTGCCCGGTGGCCGAGCTCGATGTCGTCGTGGCCGACCTGGTGGCGGCGTTGACGGCGCCGCTGCCTGGCGTGGTCCGGGAGACGAAAGCCCTGCTGCTCGCCGCGCCTGGCCAGACGCTCGATGAGCAACGACGACACGAACGTGAGGCCCAGACCCGGAGGTTCCGGGAGCTGAGCCGGATGATGAGCGGCTAGACCGCAGAGGAGGTGGGCGATGTCGATGCACTCGGCGGCGTCGTGGCGTCACCTGCGCTCCGACCGGTCGGTCGTGGAGAACAAGATCGAGCGGCGCACCGTGCGGCGGGTTCTCACCTTCGCCCGACCGCACCGCGGCGCGATCTCCCTGTTCCTGGCGCTCACGGTCCTCGACGCCGTGCTCGTCGTCGTACCCCCGCTGCTGATGAAACGGCTGGTCGACGTCGGCATCGCCGACCAGGACGTGTCCGTCGTCGTGTGGCTGGCCGTCGGCATCGCGCTGGCCGCGATCGCCGACGCGGCGCTCGGGCTGGCGACCGGTTACCTGTCCAGCCGGATCGGCGAGGGCCTGATCTACGACCTCCGGACCCGCGTCTTCGCCCACGTGCAGCGCCAGTCGCTGGCCTTCTTCACCCGTACCCAGACCGGCGCGCTGGTCAGCCGTCTCAACTCCGACGTGATCGGAGCTCAGAGCGCTTTCACCTCCACCCTGTCGGGCACCGTGTCCAACGTCGTCTCGGTGGTGGTGGTCGGTGCGACCATGCTGGCGCTCAGCTGGCAGGTCACCGTGCTGTGCCTCCTGCTCTTCCCGTTCCTGTGGCTCACGTCGCGCTGGGTGAGCGGCCGGTTGGCGACCCTCACCCGCACCCGCATGAACGGCAACGCCGACATGGCCACGTCCATGACCGAGCGGTTCAACGTCGGCGGGGCGATGCTGCTCAAGCTGTTCGGCCATCGCGAGACCGAGGACGTACGGTTCGCCGCCAAGGCGGCGACGGTGCGCGATCTCGGCGTCCGGATCAACCTGCTCACCCGCGTCTTCTTCGCGGCGATGACGCTGGTGCCGTCCCTCGCGACCGCGCTGGTCTACGGCGTGGGCGGCTACCTCGTGATCCAGGGGAACCTCTCGGTCGGCACCCTGCTCGCCCTCGGCACCCTGCTCCTGCGGCTCCTCGGCCCGCTGCAGGGCCTGTCCAACGTGCGGGTCGACGTGATGACCGCTCTGGTCAGCTTCGACCGGGTCTTCGAGGTGCTCGACCTGCCGTCCCTGATCCAGGAACGTCCCGACGCCGTTGCACTGCCGGCCACGGCCTCGACGCTGGAGTTCGAGCACGTGTCCTTCGCCTACCCGCGGGCCGAGGACGTGTCGCTCGCGTCGCTCGAGAACATCGCGCGCACCGAGTCCCTCGATGGCGGCGAGGTGCTCCACGACCTGTCGTTCCGGGCCGGGTCCGGACAGATGGTGGCCCTGGTCGGCCCGTCCGGCGCCGGCAAGACCACCGTGACCCACCTGGTCGCACGGCTCTACGACGCGACCTCGGGCATCGTCCGGGTCGGCGGCGAGGACGTCCGCGACGTGACCCTCCAGTCCCTGGAGGACGCCGTGGGCTACGTGACGCAGGACGCCCACATGTTCCACGACACCATCCGTGCGAACCTCCTCTACGCTCGGCCCGAGGCTGACGACGAGCAGATCTGGACGGCGCTCGAGGCGGGCCAGATAGCCCCTCTCATCCGCTCGCTGCCCGACGGTCTCGACACCGTCGTCGGCGACCGCGGCTACCGGCTGTCCGGTGGTGAGAGACAACGGCTCGCGATCGCGCGGCTGCTGCTCAAGGCCCCCCCAGTCGTGGTCCTGGACGAGGCGACGGCCCACCTCGACAGCGAGTCCGAGGTCGCGGTGCAGCGGGCGCTCGACGCGGCTCTCGCGGGCCGCACCTCCTTGGTGATCGCCCACCGGCTCTCCACGGTCCGCGACGCCGACCTGATCCTCGTGGTCGAGCGGGGCCGCATCGTGCAGCGCGGGACCCATGCCACCCTGCTCGCCCAGGGCGGCCTCTACGCCGACCTCTACCGCACCCAGTTCCTGCCCGACGTCGCCACGCTGCACCCGGCGGTCGGCTCACAGTAGGTTCGGCACCATGGATCTCGGACTCGCCGAGCGCGTGTTCCTGGTGACCGGAGGGGCCCGAGGGCTCGGCCGGGCCACGGCCGACGTCCTCGTCGCCGAGGGCGCCCGCGTCGTGCTCTCCGGACGCACCGAGGAGTCGCTCACCGCGGCGGCCGACGCGCTCGGTGACCACGCGTCGTACGTCGTCGCGGACAATGCCGACCCCGAGGCGCCGGCCAGGCTGATCGACGCGGCGCAGCGTCGGTGGGGACGGGTAGACGGCGCGCTGGTGAGCGTCGGCGGGCCACCGACAGGGCCGGTGACGGCGATCACCGACGACCAGTGGACGACGTCGTTCGCGGCGGTGTTCCTCGGAGCCGTCCGGGTAGCCCGTGAGGTGTCGGCCGTGCTCGGTGAGGGTGGGTCGCTGGCGCTCGTGCTGTCCTCCAGCGTGCGGTCGCCGCTGACCGACATGGCCGTGTCCAACGGGCTGCGCCCAGGCCTGGCGATGCTGACCAAGCAGCTCGCCGACGAGCTCGGTCCGCGCGGCGTTCGGGTGAACGGGCTGCTGCCCGGTCGCGTCGCCACCGAGCGGGTGGCCGAGCTGGATGCCTTGGCCGGCGATCCCGAGGCGGCCAAGGCTGCTTCGCTGCGGACGATCCCGCTGGGGCGCTACGGCGAGCCGTCAGAGTTCGGCCGTGCCGCGGCGTTCCTGCTCAGCCCGGCCGCGTCGTTCCTCACCGGGGTCATGCTCCCGGTCGACGGCGGGATGACCCGGGCGCTGTGACACGGCGCCTGCCGGCGGGAGGTTCGTCCGGGCCGGCTTCTTGGCCGGCTGCTGGGCGCGGCGCCGGTCTGCTCGACCCGTGGCCTCCTCCCACGCGAGGTACCCGAAACCGAAGAGCGCGAGCAGCCCGAAGAACCACCACTGCAGGGCATAGAAGAAGTGGGGACCGTTGCTGAGGTCCGGCAGCCCGGCAGCCTCGAGCGGGGTCGTCGGCGCAGGAGTCTCGGTCTTGAGGTCCACGAAGCCGCCGTACACCGGGATCCCGATCGCGGGCTGGATCCGTGCACTGGAGACGGCCCGGGCGGAGCCGTCCACCACCTGGGCGGAGCCGCCGTCGGCGTCCTGACGGACCGACCCGGTCACGGTGACGGTTCCCGACGGGGGAGCGGGCACCTGCGACGGGTCCGTGAGTCCCTGGTTGGTCGTGGCCACCCAGCCGCGGTCGACGAGGAGCGCGGTCCCGGACGGTGTCACCAACGGTACGACGACGTCCACACCCGACTGCCCGTGGTCGTCCGTCTGGTAGCGGATGATGACGGTCTTGCCCACGTCGTAGGTGCCGGTCGCCGAGACGACGGCGTACTGCTGCGTCGAGTCGGGGTTGCGCCCCTCGCGCAGCACCTGCCCGACGGGCACCGGTGGTGCGTCCTCGTTGGCGCGGATGATGGCGTTGTTCGTCTTCTTGGACTCCAGCCGGTGCCACTGCCAGCGACCGAGCTGCAGACAGGCGTAGGCGAGCAGCAGGACGGCGGCCAGGAACAGGAGCCAGCGTCGGCTGACGAGGAACCGGACACTCCGCACCGTTCGAGGCTATCCGGCCGAGGGTGAGCGTCCTGGGGGTGGCCGTGCCTAGGATGGGACGGGTGAGCATGCAGCGACCCCTGGCCGACGCGTACGGCCGCGTGGCGACCGACCTCCGGGTGTCGCTGACCGATCGGTGCAACCTGCGCTGTTCCTACTGCATGCCGGCCGAGGGCCTGGACTGGCTGCCGCACGCCGAGGTGCTCACCGACGACGAGGTCGTGCGGCTGATCTCCATCGCCGTCGAACGCCTGGGCGTCCGCGAGGTCAGGTTCACCGGCGGTGAGCCCCTCGTACGTCGTGGCCTGGTCGACCTCGTCACGCGCACCCGCGCACTCGGCGACGACCTCCAGCTGTCGATCACCACCAACGGCCTCGGGCTTGAGCGCAACGCGCGAGCCCTGGCGGCCGCGGGGCTCGACCGGGTCAACATCAGCCTCGACACCATCGACCCGCAGCGTTTCCACACGATCACCCGCCGCGACCGGCTCGACGACGTGCTCCGCGGCGCCAAAGCGGCCCACGACGCCGGCCTGAGGCCGGTCAAGATCAACGCCGTCCTGCTCCGTGGGGTCAACGACGACGACGCCTGCGACCTGCTCGCCTGGGCCGTCGACCACGACTACGAGCTGCGCTTCATCGAGCAGATGCCCCTCGACGCGCAGCACGACTGGCACCGCGAGCAGATGGTCACCGCCGACGAGATCTTCGACAAGCTGGCCCACCAGTTCACGCTGTCCCCGGCCCGTGAGCCGCGCGGCAGCGCCCCGGCCGAGCTGTTCCTGGTCGACGGCGGCCCGGCGACCGTGGGCGTGATCGCCTCGGTGACCCGCCCGTTCTGCGGCGACTGCGACCGGGTCCGGCTGACGGCCGACGGTCAGGTCCGTAACTGCCTCTTCGCGCGCGAGGAGTCCGACCTACGCGAGGCGCTGCGCGGGGGCGCGTCCGACGACGAGCTGGCCGACCGGTGGGTGACCGCGATGGCCGGCAAGCTCCCGGGCCACGGCATCAACGACCCCAGCTTCCTCCAGCCCGACCGCCCCATGTCGGCCATCGGAGGCTGAGCGCTGCTCCAGGTGGAGCGAAGGGTGGGGATGCGAACCGTCTCGAGATCCAGTTGCGTTCCCGGACCCGTGAGAGCGCGGTCATGGGCCCGCCGCGGGCTTCGCAGGGCGTGAAAATGACAACGAGTGCCAGACAGCCACGGGGGAAGCTTTCCGGCACTCGTTGGTGAACACCGGCTCGGGGAACCCGGCGGACACGAGCGCGATTGTTGCACGATCAACCGAGCCGATCCAAGCCGGAAAGCCGGATTTCATTCGGAATCAGTACGTCCTGGCAGCTCACGATCCTGCGATGGGCCGTCCATGAGCTCGAAACCATCAGATTTCGTTCCGGTGGCGTTCGCCATCACCACGGCGACGTACGGCAGGACCACCGCTCCGACCACGAAGATCCACGGCAGCCAGCCGGGACCGAGGTGGGTGATCGCGAGCAGCGCCACCATCAGGAAGCACAGCGTGCGGACCCCCATGGCGATCAGGTAGCGCCGCTGGCGGTGGTTGATATCCGCTCCGACGCTCGACTGAGCCGTCGTGATCCGGATCGGGGCGTCGGCCGCCCGCTTCCTTGCCATCGTTCCATCCTAGGTCGGACACCGGGGTGGAGCTCCGCCCGATCGGTGTTCGGAGCCGAGGCCCGGACGGATGGGGACGGCGGGCGTGCTCGCTAGCATCGACTCAC
>Ga0302254_10000032_pt1 | contig 23163 bp, 27 predicted proteins | sample I_Fen_E1_4_FD_194573 | JGI IMG/M metagenome (GOLD analysis project Ga0302254, IMG submission 194573) | Peat permafrost microbial communities from Stordalen Mire near Abisko, Sweden - I_Fen_E1_4 | ecosystem: Environmental > Terrestrial > Soil > Wetlands > Permafrost | place: Sweden: Abisko... | reverse complement strand
CGAGATGACCGAAGCCCGCCCGGCTGACCCGGGCGGGCTTTGTCTTGTGCGGTGGTTCGCGACGAACGAGCGGGCCGCGTGGGCACGGGCAGGCCGCCGAGCTCGAACCACGGGGGATTGCAGGCCGGCTAGTCCTTCTGGAGCTGTGGCGGCAGGTGTCCCGCGGACCTGGCGTAGTAGCTGGCGGCCCGGCGCTGGGCGATCATCCGCGCCAGGGCGACGAACGTGCCGCTGACGACGGCCCAGGCGACCGCCTCACCCATCGCGACGTCGGGGTCGGCGGGGTTCTCGGGCGGGTGCTTGCCGGTGGCGGCTTTCCAGCCGGTGTCGAGTGCCTTCTTGGCCAGCGCTGCCGCGACGAGGGCGGAGACGACGGAGAAGACGGTCCACAGCTTGCTGGAGCCGGAGTCATCAGCCATGCGGGCAGGCTACCGCGCGGTCACGTGGCCCAGACCACCCGGAGGGGTCCGGGTCACCGGGTCGTCGAGATCGCAGCGACGGCGGCGGCGAGCTGCTCGGGATGACGGCTGCTGACCAGCCAGTACGGCGCGGGGTCGCGGTCGTCGCGCACGGTCACCCGCACCGTGCGCTTGAGGTAAGGGCGGAGCAGGAGGTAGGCGCGGGCATCGGCCTCCGGGCCGGCCACCCGGCGGGTCGCCGCCGGGTCCAGGGGCTCCGCGCCACCGAGGAACTCCCCAGAGATCCTCGCCCGGCCGGCGCGGAGCCAGCCGTCCTCGACCTCGACCCGAGGGGAGCCGTAGACCACGAAGAGCAGGGCCATCGCCAGCAGGAGGAACGCCGTCGCGGACCAGGCCACCAGGGCCGGGGTCGCCACCACGAACGCCAACCAGAACGTCGCGACCAACATCGTGCCCTGGACCCACCACCGGAACGGCACGCTCAGCCGCTCGTGATGGGTGGCGGGCACCGGGCCGGCGTCGGCGGGTGGCACGGGGCTCTCGGGCACGCGCACAGCCAACCATCCCTCGATATACAGTCCGGCACGTGCCTCCCGACACCGACCGGACGCCCGGTCCGGGGCTGCCCGTCGCCGTCGTCCGGCTCGACTCCGGGCTGCCGCTCCCGTCGTACGCCCACCCGGGCGACGCCGGCGCGGACCTGATGTCCACCGTCGACCTGACGCTCGCACCCGGTGAGCGGGCGATGGTCCCCACGGGGATCGCGCTGGCGCTCCCCGAGGGCTACGTCGCGCTGGTCCATCCGCGCTCGGGGCTCGCCGCGCGGCACGGGCTGTCCATCGTGAACACCCCGGGCACCATCGATGCCGGGTATCGCGGCGAGATCAAGGTGCTGCTGGTCAACCACGACCGCACCCAGCCGGTCGAGCTGCGCAGGGGGGACCGGATCGCCCAGCTCGTCGTCCAGCGCTTCGAGCGGGCCGTCTTCACCGAGGTCGACGCCCTGCCCGAGTCGGTCCGGGGCGACGGGGGATACGGTTCAACCGGAGTCGAGAGCCCCGCTCCCGGTGCGTGAGCAGGATTCCTGTCGCTGCGCCGTCACCCGTTCACAGGAGACGTACTGATGTTCCGCCGCAGGTCCCGTTCGGAGTCGGTCGAGCCCGACGCGCTCGATGACGCGCAGGTCGAGGACGCTGACAGCGAGGACGACGGCCCGGCTGACGGCCCCTGGGACGCCGACGGCGTGGTCGACGACGGGATCGACCGGATCGACCTCGGCTCACTCCGGGTGGCGCCGACCGAGGGCACCGAGCTCCGGCTCCAGGTCGACGAGCAGACGGGCGAGGTCCAGTCCGCGATGCTCGCCGGTGACGAGGGGGCCATCGAGCTCCGTGCGTTCGCGGCTCCGCGAGGAGGAGACCTCTGGAGCGAGGTCCGTCCCCAGATCGCTGCCGACATCTCCCAGCACGGCGGCACCGCCACCGAGCGCGACGGCCGGTGGGGCGTCGAGCTCGTCTGCCAGATGCAGGTCGGGATGCCCGACGGGACGCAGGCGATGCAAGCCTCGCGCATCGTCGGCGTCAACGGTGCCCGCTGGCTCCTGCGCGCGACGTTCCTCGGCCTGCCCGCCGTGCAGCCCGACGATGCCCAGCTGTGGGAGGACGCCCTGGCCGCCGTCGTGGTCCACCGGGGCTCCCACGCGATGCCGGTGGGCGACCCCCTACCGCTCGTCCTGCCCGACGACGCCCAGCGCGTCCAGCAGCCCTGACCCCGCCAGATCCCGATCGGGCGCGGCACGACCTAGGCTGGAGGCATGGGCGAGAAGAGCAAGCTGCGCCGCACCATCAGCAAATGGGCGAACGCCGACGACATGCACGCACGCGAGCTGCGTGAGACGACGCGCCAGGGTGCCTGCGACCTGATCGCCGACGCGCACGACCGGGAGCCCGTGCGGCTGCGCGGCACGCTCAAGACGGTCACGCTCCGGCCGCGCGGCGGCGTACCGGCCCTGGAGGCCGAGCTGTTCGACGGGTCCGACTCCTTGATCCTGGTCTGGCTGGGGCGCCGCGAGATCGCGGCCATCTCTCCGGGCCGGTCCATCGAGGTCGAGGGACGGATCGGCCGGCACGGTGGCGACCGGATCATCTACAACCCGCGCTACACGCTGCTGCCCTGACCGCCCGATGACGACCGATCCCGCGACGCCTCCATTCCACCAGTCGACCGAGGCCGTGACCCACACCGTGGAGTCGCTGGTGCGCCAGCAGCTCGGCCAGGCGCTCGGCGGCCGCCGTGGCATGGTCGAGGCGGCCGTGCCCACCTTGGCCTTCACGGCGCTCTGGCTGACCACCCGCAACCTGACGCTCGCCCTCGCCACCAGCGTCGCCGTGGCGCTCGCCGAGCTCCTGGTGCGACTGGTCCAGCGGTCGACGGTGAAGTTCGTGGTGAACGCGCTGGTCGGGATCGGGATCGGGTGGTTCTTCGTCCACCTCGCCGCGAGCCGCGGCGGCAGCGCCGACGACCAGGCGCTGGCCTACTTCCTGCCCGGACTTCTCTACAACACCGGGTACGCCGTGATCTTCGGGCTGACCTGCCTGCTCGGCTGGCCCCTGGTCGGCTTCATGATCGGCAGCGTCACCGGCGACCCGACCGCCTGGCACGACGACCCCCAGATCGTGCGGCTGTGCTCGCAGCTGACCTGGCTGCTGGTGCTGCCGTGCGCCGTGCGGGCGGTCGTGCAGGGGCCGATCTGGCTGGGCGGCCACTCCGGCAGCATCTCGGCCGACACCGCCGTGGCGACCCTGGGCGTGCTCAAGGTGGTGATGGGTTGGCCGCTCCAGCTGGCCGCCCTGGGTGCGATGTCCTGGCTGCTCGGTCGCAACCACACACCCCTCGAGGGTGGCGTCAGTCCCGCTGTCGATCCGGGCTGAGCAGCTCCTCCAGCTCGCTCTCCACGTCGGCGCCGGCCACGAACAGCAGCTCGTCGCCGGCCTCGATCGGCTGCTCGCCGTCGGGTGCGTAGACCTGGCCGTCGCGCAGGATCGTGACCAGCGCGGCGTTCTCGGGGAACGGGATCAGTCCCGACGGCTTCCCGACGTACGGCGAGTCCTCCGGCAGCGTGAGCTCGACCAGGTTGGCGTTGCCCTGGCGGAAGGTGAACAGCCGCACCAGGTCGCCGACCGTGACGGCCTCCTCGACGAGGGCGGACATGATCCGCGGGGTCGACACGTTGACGTCGACGCCCCAGGCCTCGGTGAACAGCCACTCGTTGTTGGGGTGGTTGACCCGTCCGACCGTCCGCGGCACCGCGAACTCGGTCTTCGCGAGCAGCGAGGTGACCAGGTTGGCCTTGTCGTCGCCGGTCGCGGCGATCACCACGTCGCACTCGTCGAGATGGGCCTCCTCGAGCGACGAGAGCTCACAGGAGTCGGCGAGCAGCCACTCCGCGTCGGGCACCCGCTCCGGGCGGATCGAGGCGGGCTCCTTGTCGATCAGCAGGACCTGGTGGCCGTTGGTGATGAGCTCGCGGGCGATGGAGCGACCCACGGCACCTGCTCCGGCGATGGCGACGCGCATCTCTCAGTCCTCCGGCCCTCGGTTGATGACCTGGTAGGCCTCGGCGGCGTGCTCCTCGCGCATCACCAGGTGGAGCAGGTCACCCTCCTGGATGACGCTGTCGCGGGTCGGGAGCATGCCCTCGCCGAGCCGGTCGATCCACGCGATGCGCGACCGGGACTGCATCTGGAAGTCGATGGTCTGGTGCCCTGCCCAGGCCGCGGGTGCGGGTACCTGGTCGACCCGGATCGTGCCGGACGGGTCGCGGAAGTCGGGCTCGGCGCCCACGGGCAGCAGCCGGCGCAGGACCTGGTCGGCGGTCCACTTGACCGTGGCGACCGTGGTGATGCCGAGCCGTTGGTAGACCTCGGCGCGGCCGGGGTCGTAGATGCGGGCGACCACCTGGTCGATGCCGAACGTCTCGCGCGCGACACGCGCGGAGATGATGTTGGAGTTGTCACCACTCGACACCGCGGCGAACGCGTCCGCACGACGGATGCCGGCCTTCTCCAGGACCTCTTGGTCGAAGCCGTAGCCGGTCACTTTGTCGCCGTTGAACCCGGGTCCGAGCCTCCGGAAGCTGTCGGGCTCGCTGTCGATCACGGACACCGTGTGGTTGCGCTCCTCGAGACTCCGGGCCAACGTCGAGCCGACTCGGCCACATCCCATGATCACCACGTGCACGGGTGAACCGTATCCTGTTCGCTCGTGGGTGCAGGTGACGTCTCCAAGCGGATCCTCCTGGGCCGGAAGCTCAGAAGCTCCCAGCTCGGGGAGACCCTGCTGCCCAAGCGCATCGCCCTGCCGGTGTTCGCCAGTGACGCCCTCTCGTCGGTCGCCTACGCGCCCGATGAGATCTTCCTGACGCTGTCGCTGGCCGGCGCGTCGGCCTACGTATGGTCGTGGAAGATCGGCATCGCCGTGGCGATCGTGATGCTGACCGTCGTCGCGTCGTACCGGCAGAACGTCCACGCCTACCCGAGCGGCGGCGGCGACTACGAGGTGGCCTCGGTCAACCTCGGTGCCAACGCCGGGGTCACGGTGGCCGCGGCGCTCCTCGTCGACTACGTGCTCACCGTCGCGGTGTCGATCTCCTCCGGAGTCCAGAACGCCGGCTCGGCGATCCCCTGGGTGTCGAAACACGAGGCGCCGGTCGCGGTCGCGCTGGTCGTGATCCTGGCGGCGCTCAACCTGCGCGGCGTACGCGAGTCCGGCGCCTTCTTCGCGCTGCCGACCTACGGCTTCATGATCGGCGTGATCGGGATGGCGCTCGTCGGTGCCGCGCGAGGCGCCGCGGGCAACCTGCCGCAGGTGGAAAGTGCCCACGACACGATCATCCCGGCGCCCGGGTACCCCGCCAACGGCAACCTCACCGGCCTGGCGCTGGTCTTCCTGCTGGCGCGTGCGTTCTCCTCCGGTAGCGCGGCGCTGACCGGTGTCGAGGCGATCTCGAACGGCGTACCGGCGTTCCGCAAGCCCAAGAGCAAGAACGCCGCGACCACGCTGCTGCTGCTCGGGACCATCGCGATCACGATGCTGCTGAGCATCATCGTGCTGGCCAACCGGATGGGCCTGAAGTACGTCGACAACACCGACCGTCTCCTGGGGCCCGACGGTCAGCCCATGCCACCCGGGTTCGACCAGCCCACCGTCATGGCGCAGCTGTCCAAGGCGGTCTTCGACAACTTCACGCCCGGCTACTACTTCGTGCTCGCGATGACGGGGATCATCCTGGTCCTGGCCGCGAACACCGCCTTCAACGGGTTCCCGGTGCTGGGCTCGATCCTCGCCCGCGACGGGTTCATGCCCCGCGCGCTCGGCTCCCGTGGCGACCGGCTTGCCTACAGCAACGGCATCATCGTGCTCGCCGGTTTCGCGATCGTCCTGATCGTCGCCTTCGACGCACAGACGACCCGGCTGATCCAGCTCTACATCGTCGGTGTCTTCGTCTCGTTCAACCTCAGCCAGCTGGGCATGATCCGGCACTGGACCCGGCACCTGAAGACCGAGACCGACCCCGCCAAGCGCGCACACATGATGCGCTCCCGGGTCATCAACACCTTCGGTCTCGGGATGACCGCGGTCGTCTTCGTGATCGTGCTGCTCACCAAGTTCCTGGCCGGCGCCTGGATCGCGATCCTGGCGATGTGCATCTTCTTCGTCCTGATGAAGAGCATCCGGCGCCACTACGACAACGTGACGCGCGAGCTGGCGGCCGACGACGAGGACCGGGTCCTGCCGACCAAGGTGCACGCCATCGTGCTGGTCTCCAAGCTGCACAAGCCGACCCTGCGGGCGCTGGCCTACGCCAAGGCCTCGCGACCCAACGTCCTGGAGGCGGTCTACGTCGGGTCCGACGACAAGTCGACCAAGGCGCTGGTCCACGACTGGGACGAGCGCAACCTCGGCGTACCCCTCAAGGTCCTGTACTCGCCGTACCGGGAGATCGTGCGGCCGATCATCGACTACGCCACGCAGATCCGGAAGGCCAACCCGCGCGGGGTGGTCGCGGTCTACATTCCGGAGTACGTCGTCGGCCGGTGGTGGGAGCAGCTGCTCCACAACCAGACGGCGCTGCGGCTCAAGGGCCGCCTCCTGTTCACGCCGGGGGTGATGGTCACCTCGGTGCCCTACCAGCTGCAGTCGTCCCAGATCGCCAGGGCCCGTGAGGAGCGCGAGCTCGCCAGGGTGAAGGCCGGCGACCTGCGTCGCGGAGCGATCGGGCGGTCGCCGGACGACGACCGTCAGGTCCCACGGTGAGGGTGTCCCCGTGAGCCGCGGCCGCTCGCGCACGTCAGGGCGTCCGCGGGAGCGCGTCGCTCGGGGAGCCTCGCGGGTGGGTGCTCGCTACGAGGTCGAGGTGGGACCGGTCGCCCACGGTGGGCACTGCGTGGCCCGGGTCCCCACCGACGAGCCGGGACGCGACCGCGTCGTCTTCGTCCGACACGCGCTGCCCGGTGAGCGCGTCGTCGTGGAGGTCACCGAGGGCAGCGACGGCGACCGCTTCTGGCGGGGTGACGCCGTCTCCGTCGTGACCCCGTCGCCCGACCGGGTGCCCGCCCCGTGCCCGTACGCCGGGCCGGGCGCCTGTGGTGGGTGCGACTTCCAGCACGTCGACCCCGTGGCCCAGCGCGGCCTGAAGGCGACCGTGGTCCGCGAGCAGCTGCACCGCCTGGCCGGCCTCGACCTGGGCGTGGTGGTCGAGGAGGTGCCGCCGACCCTGCGGTGGCGCACTCGGATGCGCTACGTCGCCCTCCCCGAGGGCCGCCGCGGGCTGCACGTGCACCGTTCGGACGAGGTGGTCCTCGTCGACGACTGCCTGATCGACGCGGGCGCTTCCGAGCGCGACCGCGAGACCGTCGCCACGGCGTACGGCAGCCACGACTTCGCGGTCGTCCCCGACGGCTTCTGGCAGTCCCATGTCGAGGCACCGCGGGTGCTCGTGGAGACGGTGCTCGGGATGCTGCGGCCGGAGCCGGGGGAGCGGGTGCTCGACCTCTACGCCGGCGTCGGGCTCTTCGCGGCCTTCCTGGCCGACGCGGTCGGTGAGACCGGGCGCGTGGTGGCCGTGGAGGGGTCGCACCTCGCCAGCCGGGACGCCCGGGCGAACCTTCCGCCCGGCGTCCGCGTCGAGCACGGTCCGGTCGAGCGGGTCCTCGCGTCGGCGTACGACGAGCCGTTCGACCTCGTCGTCCTCGACCCGCCGCGTGAGGGCGCCCGGCGTCCTGTGGTGGAGCAGATCGTCGACCGCGCCCCGCGGGCCGTCGCGTACGTCGCCTGCGACCCCGCCGCCCTCGCCCGCGACCTCGCCACCTTCGCCGAGCTCGGCTATCCCCTGACCGACCTGCGCGCCTTCGACGTGTTCCCGATGACGCACCACGTCGAGTGCGTCGCACTGCTGGCGCGGTCGTCGTAGGGATACCCGGCGAACCGGGTATCCCGTCACTTCTCGGCTGTTGCAACACCGGAGAAGTGCAGGAAGTGCCTGGGCGGTGGGACGGGTGTGGCGACAGGACGGACCCCGTCGGGGTGACCGCGGCGTACGTCGGTGGCGTGTGGCACGCTCGGCGCATGCCGTGCGACATCCCCGACGCGCGCGAGCTGGTGGGCCAGCTCGACGCGGTCTTGGTGACCGAGCTCGACCGCTACACGAAGCTCGAGGTCGAGGGTCGGACCTTCGGTTACCTCTGGGAGCCGACCACCACGGTCGGTCTCAAGCAGACCATCGCCGAGCAGACCGCGCTGGTCGCCGAGCGCCCCGACGTGTTCGAGGTCCAGTTCACCGCCTACGGCTACGGCTGGGTGGTCGTCCATCTCGACGGGGTCGAGCGCGACGAGCTCGCCGAGCTCGTCTTCGAGGCCTGGCGGCTGTCGGCGCCGGGGTCGCTGCTGGAGCGTCGCGGCGAGCGGCTCCCGGTCTAGGGTCGCGGCCTCATTCCAACAGGCCGCGGTGCTCGCGGATCCAGCTCGCCTCCGCGGTCTCCCGGTCGAGGCTGCCGTCGTGCGCCCCCGGTGGCCTGCGGCTCGATCCCGTCCGCAGCGAGGGCACGCACGGCCTCGACCGTCACCTCGACCCGCGCCGCCATCGACTCGACGACGTCGCACGCCGGCAGGTCGCCGTACGCCTCGAGGGACGAGCCGATCCGTGAGGCCCGATCGGGTACGCCGGTGCAGCGGAGCGGAACGCATTTGTCGTCGACCTCGGGCGACATGTATCTTGACATCAAGAGATCTACCCGCCTATCCGTCCGGCGTCGTACAGCGGCAAGATGGGTGAGAGACGTCGATGTACCGAGGAGATGTGACGGATGGCGAGTCAGGACAGCTTCGGGGCCAAGGGCACGCTCGAGGTCGGGGACCAGAGCTACCAGATCTACCGGCTGTCCGCGGTCACCGGTGACGGCCTGGACGTCGCGAGTCTGCCGTACTCGCTGAAGGTGCTGCTGGAGAACCTCCTCCGCACCGAGGACGGCGCCGACATCACCGCCGACGACATCAAGGCGCTTGCCGGCTGGGACGCCGAGGCGGAGCCCGACAAGGAGATCCAGTTCACGCCGGCGCGCGTGATCATGCAGGACTTCACCGGCGTGCCGTGCATCGTCGACCTGGCCACCATGCGCGAGGCGATGGCCGACCTCGGCGGCGACGCCACGAAGATCAACCCGCTCGCCCCGGCCGAGCTGGTCATCGACCACTCCGTGATCGCCGACGTCTTCGGTACGCCGGAGGCGTTCGAGCGCAACGTCGAGATCGAGTACCAGCGCAACGAGGAGCGCTACCAGTTCCTCCGTTGGGGGCAGGACGCTTTCGACGACTTCAAGGTCGTACCGCCGGGCACGGGCATCGTCCACCAGGTCAACATCGAGCACCTCGCCCGTGTCGTCTTCACGCGCGACATCGACGGTGAGCTCACGGCGTACCCGGACACGTGCGTCGGCACGGACTCCCACACCACCATGGTCAATGGCATCGGCGTCGTCGGCTGGGGTGTGGGCGGCATCGAGGCCGAGGCCGCGATGCTCGGCCAGCCGGTCAGCATGCTGATCCCTCGGGTGGTCGGCTTCAAGCTCTCCGGCGAGCTGCCCGAGGGCTCGACCGCCACCGACCTCGTCCTGACGATCACCGAGATGCTGCGTCAGCACGGGGTGGTCGGGAAGTTCGTGGAGTTCTACGGCGAGGGCGTCACCGCCCTGCCGGTCGCCAACCGCGCCACCATCGGCAACATGAGCCCCGAGTTCGGCTCGACCATCGCGGTCTTCCCGATCGACAGCCAGACCGTGGACTACCTCCGCCTCACCGGTCGCCCCGACGACCAGCTCGCCCTGGTCGAGGCCTACGCCAAGGAGCAGGGCCTCTGGCACGACCCGAGTGCCGAGCCGCGGTACAGCGAGCGGCTCGAGCTCGACCTGTCCACCGTCGTACCGTCGCTGGCCGGCCCGAAGCGTCCGCAGGACCGCGTCGAGGTCACCAAGGCGGGGGAGTCGTTCGCGAAGGCGCTCGAGGACTACACCGACGACATCATGGCCACCGCCACCGCCAGCCTCGACGGGCAGCAGGTCGAGATCGGCCACGGCGCCGTGGCCATCGCTGCGATCACGTCGTGCACCAACACCTCCAACCCGAGCGTGATGATCGCGGCTGCGCTGCTCGCCAAGAACGCCGTCGACAAGGGCCTGTCCCGCAAGCCGTGGGTCAAGACCACGCTGGCGCCCGGCTCCAAGGTGGTCAGCGACTACTACGACCGCGCGGGTCTCACGCCGTACCTCGACAAGCTCGGCTTCAACCTCGTCGGCTACGGCTGTACGACGTGCATCGGCAACTCGGGTCCGCTCATCCCCGAGGTCAGCCAGGCCGTCAACGAGGCCGACCTCGCAGTGGTCAGCGTGCTCTCCGGCAACCGGAACTTCGAGGGCCGGATCAACCCCGACGTGAAGATGAACTACCTCGCGTCGCCGCCGCTGGTCGTCGCCTACGCGCTGGCCGGCTCGATGACCGTCGACCTGTTCGAGGACCCGCTCGGCCAGGACCAGGACGGCAACGACGTGTTCCTCCGGGACCTCTGGCCCTCGCCGGCCGAGGTCGAGCGGGTGATCGGTGAGGCGATCACGTCCGAGATGTTCACCGACGACTACGCCGACGTGTTCGCCGGCGACCAGCGTTGGCAGGACCTCCCGACGCCCGAGGGGGACACCTTCGCCTGGGCCGAGGACTCGACGTACGTCCGCAAGCCTCCCTACTTCGACGGCATGCCCGACGAGCCGGAGCCGGTCACCGACATCGAGGGTGCCCGCGTGCTGCTCAAGCTCGGTGACTCGGTCACCACCGACCACATCAGCCCTGCGGGCGCGATCAAGAAGGACAGCCCGGCCGGTGCCTACCTCGCCGACCACGGCGTCCAGCAGCGTGACTTCAACTCCTACGGCTCACGTCGCGGCAACCACGAGGTGATGATCCGCGGCACGTTCGCCAACATCCGTCTGCGCAACCAGCTCGCGGTGGGTACCGAGGGCGGCTTCACCCGTGACTTCACCCGGGACGGCGAGGTGACCACGGTCTTCGAGGCGAGCGAGCACTACCAGGCGGCCGGCATCCCGCTGCTCGTCCTGGCAGGCAAGGAGTACGGCTCCGGGTCGTCGCGCGACTGGGCGGCCAAGGGCACCGCGCTGCTCGGTGTGAAGGCCGTGATCGCGGAGTCCTACGAGCGGATCCACCGGTCCAACCTGATCGGCATGGGTGTCCTCCCGCTGCAGTTCCCCGGCGGCAAGACGGCCGACGACATGGGGCTGACCGGTGAGGAGACGATCTCGATCTCCGGCATCACCGCGCTCAACGACGGCGCGACGCCGCGCACGGTCACCGTGAAGGTCGAGTCGGCCGACGGGGAGCGTTCCGACGAGTTCGAGGCCACGGTCCGGATCGACACCCCTGGCGAGGCGCACTACTACCGCAACGGCGGGATCATGCAGTACGTACTGCGCAACCTCCTCAAGAGCTGAGTTGTCGCCCGGGACGTCATACGGAAGGAGCCCTAGAAGGCTCGCTTCGTATGACGTCCGCGGGGGTGCCGGAGAACCTCGAGATCGGTCAGTGGTCAGTACTCGTGGCCTGTCGGGAAGCCGTACTGGGCGGAGTACCAGACGGCCGAGGTGAGCACGGCGGCCATGAAGAGCGCGAACAGCACGCCGCCCGCGACGGGCAGGAACCAGCTGGGTGAGGTCCTGCTGTGGACCGCGAAGACCTTGACCACCAGGGCGCCGTACACCGCACAGCCGAAGAGTGCGTGCAGGAGCACACGGAACTGGTAGCTCTGGATCCCGAACGCCAGCAGACAGTCGTAGGCGACGGGCAGGCTGATCAGGACGGCGAGGTAACCGGCCGTGCGATGGGCCGGGCCGACCCACGCGGGAGCGCGGGAGCCGAGGCGGCCGTACATCCACAGGGCGCCGACGAGCTGACCGAGGAGGAGCACGCCGACCGCCAGGGCGAGCCAGGTCTTCATCTGGATGACCGAGTCGAAGCCGAGCTTCACCGGGTGCGCGCTGCCCGGGTGGCGCCGGTCGTTCACCCCGAGCAGGACGGCGACGGCCGCACCGACGAGGAGAGCCAGCAGCGGGATCCGCCCGCTGCGGCTCGCGGTGACCTCCGTGCTCTGCGCCACCCTCCGATGATGGCCCGGCCCGGGCCCGAGGGGAAGAACCCACGACAAACCCCGGGACGTCATACGGACCGTGCCATAGAAGGCTCGGTCCGTATGACGTTGCGCGGGGTCGGCGGGTACTACTTGACCTCGGCGCGCATCACACGCCACAGCCCGAAGGCCAGGGGGAGCGCCAGCCAGACGCTGCCGGTGACGGCGAGCTGGGCCCAGTCCTGCCCGGTGAAGCCACCGTCGTACATCCGGCTCTGGTTGAACGAGAAGTCCAGCCAGGGCTGGGCCTTCTCGAACCACGCCTGGTTGGCGGCCAGCACCATGGACAGCGTCGGGACCACGAACCAGTAGGTGAAGTAGGTGACGATCGCGGCGGCCGAGTTCCGCATGACCACGCCGAGCATGAAGCCCACCACCATGCCGATCAGGTCGGCGCCGACGATGTAGGCGATCGCCGTGGGGGACAGGTTCCAGACCGTGTCGACGCCCATGAGCGAGGTGCCGACGAGGTTGCCGACCGCGCCGATACCGAGGGCCAGCGCCATCGAGGCCAGGCCCACGAGCACGGTGACCGTCATCTTGGCCCGGATCACCCGACCCCGGTGGGGGACGAGTGTGAACGTGGTCAGGCCGGCCCGTTGGCTCCACTCCCCGGTGACCGACAGGATCGCCAGCACCGGAAGCAGGATGGTCATCGGGACGCCGATGGCGCCGGCGAAGCTGTCGTAGGTCAGGTCGCTGCTCGAGGAGAAGGCGATGACCGCGGCGGTCGCGAGCACGCCCGCGGCCACGATCCCGATCATCAGCCAGAAGCCCGACCTCGTGTCGAACATCTTGCGGAGCTCCACGCCGACGACGGTGCGGAACGGTATGGGCTCGTGCTCGACCCGTTCGCGCGCCGGCGCCCGGTCGGTGACCGGAGCTGCGTCGATGACTGCTGTGTGGCTCATGCCGCCACGTCCTCTCGTGCGTTGTCTGCGGTGAGCTCGAGGAACATCTCCTCGAGTCCGGCCCCGTCTGCGGGCCGTAGCTCGGTCAGGGGTACGCCGGCAGCGAGCGCGACGCGCCCGACCTCGGCGGTGTCGGCGTCGGTCCGGACCCCACCCGGCGAGAGCTGGGACGAGTGTCCGGCCGCGGTGAGGGCCGCCGCCAGGGTCGCGGTGTCCGTGGCTCCGGCGTACGTCCCGGCCGAGGCGAGCAGGTCGCCCTTGGTACCGGAGGCGACGATCTGCCCGTTCCCGATCACGACCAGGTCGTCGGCGACGACCTCGATCTCGTGCAGCAGGTGCGACGAGAGCAGGACGGTGCCGCCCCGGTCGGCGTACCCGCGGAGCAGGTCGCGCATCCACCGGATGCCCGCCGGGTCGAGCCCGTTGGCGGGCTCGTCGAGGACGAGTACCTCCGGGTCACCGATCAGCGCGGTGGCGATGCCGAGCCGCTGGCGCATGCCGAGCGAGTAGTCGCGGACCCGACGCCCGGACTCCTCGGGAGTCAGGCTGACCAGGTCGAGCATCTCGTCGACCCGCTCCTTGGGCATCCGCGTGGTGCGCTGGGCCAGCGTCAGGATCTCTCGGCCGGTCCGGCCGGCGTGCTGCGCGGACGCGTCCAGGAGTACGCCGATCTCACGGCCGGGGTTGGGCAGGTCGGCGTAGCGGCGGCCGAGCACGGTCGCGGTACCGGAGGACGCCGGCGTCAGACCCACCAGGATGCGCATGGTGGTCGACTTGCCGGCGCCGTTGGGGCCGAGGAAGCCGGTCACCCGGCCGGCCTCGGCGCTGAAGGTCACATGGTCGACGGCCGTGAAGCCGCCGTAGGTCTTGGTCAGTGCGTCAACATGGATCATGTCGAGGACTGTGCCTCCAGAGACACCCGCTCCACATCGGGGAACCGGCTGATCCCACACCTGGCATCGACCCCGAGATCCCTCAGGGGCGCCGGGGTCCGGCTCGGGGGCGTACCCTGAGGCATCTCTCTGGCCTCGCGGCCGGGGAAGACGTACCCGGAGCCTGGTACGCCGGGCTGTGGTGCGTGAAGCGCTCCGCCGACCTGACGGGGGCGTCGGCGGGGCGCTTCCACCCTTTACACGCCCTGCGGCGCGGCGTACGTTGGACGCGCCTCCGTGGTTCCCGAAACCGGAGGTTCATGCCCCAGACCCCGGTATGCCTGGTCTGAGGTGCGCCAGCGTCCGCAGGCCTTTCGGGAGATGGCCGCGGAAGCCCCCACCTGGAGGCCGCCCTGGTCCGGCCCCTCAGGGGGCCTGAGCTTGTCCGAGAAGTCGCCTCGAAAGGTCTGGCTCGCGCGCTACACGCTGTCCCCCGTGCAGAGTGCAGCGCGCAGCCTGAGGCGACGTGGCCGCACCCCGTGACGTCCGTTCCACCAGGGTGCGGCCACCCCCCGGCCGTGGAGAACGGCCGGGTGCGCAGTCCTCCGAACGCTAGGCTGGAAAGATGACGATGCGACCGACTGGCCGACGTGGCGGGTGGTCGCATCGCTGACCTCCCCACCCCGGGCAAGGGCGAGCTCTGGCAGCTGGCCTATGCCTGGCTCGACCGCGAGCCCAAGCCCGGTGGTCATGAGCTCGCGGACACGCTCGACCGCGTCTGCGGGGCGACCAGTCGAGGACTCGGCGTGGCCGGCACCGCTGTCACGGTGATGTCCGACGGCGGCCATGGGGCCGTGGCGGGCTCCTCCAGCCCACGGATGCGGTCCCTGGCGACCCTGGAGTTCGACCTGGGGGAGGGTCCGTCCCGCGAGGCCTTCGCCAGCAGACGTCCGGTGCTCGTGCCGGATCTGTCGGGGCGGGCTGCCGAGTCCTGGCCGGGTTTCGCGGTGGCCGCAGGCGGGAGGGGCGTCGGAGCGACCTTCGCGTTCCCCCTGCAGATAGGAGCGGCGGCGCTCGGGGTCCTGAGCATGTACGCCGACCACCCGCGCACGCTGACCTCTGACGAGGTCGGTCTCGGCAGCATCTTCGCGGAGATCACGACTGAGGTGCTCATCAACGATCCCGCGCCGTCGCACGACGGCGAGCTGTCGTCCGACCTGACCAACATCCTGGATCTGCGTCTGGAGGTCTTCCAGGCCCAGGGCATGGTCATGGTGGCGCTCGGTGTGAGTCTGGCCGAAGCGCTGGTGCGGATGCGAGCCCACGCCTTCGCCGCCGGCCGCGGCCTCGACGACCTGGCCCTCGCGATCGTGGAGAGACGCGTCGATCTCAGCGCGGAGATGACCTGATGACGCGCGATAGGCTTGGAGCGATCGAGAAGGAAGTACGGGCATGATCTCCTCTGAGCAGCTCTCTCGGATGTTCGTCGAGGTCGCCGACACCTTGGTGGACGACTTCGATCTGGTCGAGTTCCTGCAGAAGATGGCTGACAACGCCGCCGACGTCAGCGGTGCCGCCTCTGTGGGACTCATCCTGGCCGGCCCCGGCCAGCGACTGCGGTTCATGGCGGCCACCAACCTCAGTGGCCGGAAGCTGGAGCTGCTGCAGCTCCAGAACTCCGAGGGGCCGTGCCTGGACTGCTTCCGAACGGGCGAGCCGGTCGTCAACGCCGACCTGCACGAGGCGCACGACCGGTGGCCGAAGTTCGCACCTGCCGCCATCGAGGCCGGGTTCCGGTCCGTGCATGCCTTCCCGCTGCGACTGCGAGGCGAGACGATCGGCGCACTCAACCTGTTCGGGCGCGAGGATGTCGCCTTCCGCGAGGACGACATCAAGGTCGTCCAGGCCCTGGCCGATGTGGCCACGATCGCCATCCTCCAGGAGCGGAACATCTCCCGCTCCGACGAGCTCGCCGATCAGCTCCAGGTCGCTCTCAACAGCCGTGTCGTGATCGAGCAGGCCAAGGGTGCCATGGCCCAGGCCGACCACATCAGCCTCGACGAGGCCTTCACGCTCCTCCGTAGCGAGGCTCGGTCCACCCACCAGCGACTCGTCGACGTGGCCCAGGCCTTCCTCGACCGGCATCAGTACGGCGCGTGAGGGGACTCGGTCCGCCTCCGAAGGTGGTCGGTGACGGGTGGCACCCGCGTGCGGCTAGCGTGGGGGCATGCTCGTGGCGATCAGCATCAGTCCCTCCGGCGTCGACGAGACGGGCGGCGTGAGCGAGTCCGTGGCCGAGGCCGTGCGAGTCATCCGCGAGTCCGGGCTGCCGACCGAGACCAACGCGATGTTCACGAACATCGAGGGCGAGTGGGACGAGGTCATGGCCGTCGTGAAGCGCGCCGTGATGACCGTCGCGGAGACCTCGCCGCGGGTAGGGCTCGTGCTCAAGGCCGACCTCCGGGCCGGCCACGACACCGGGCAGATGACGCGCAAGGTCGAGCGGGTCGAGCGACGGCTGGCGGGCGACACCGGTGCGGAGTGACACCTTCCACGTCCACACGGGCACGCGCGACACCGTCCACGACATCACCCGCGAGTGCGCCGACTTCGTGCGGCCGTACGGCGACGGGTTGCTGCACGTCTTCGTGCCCCATGCGACCGCGGGGCTGGCGATCCTCGAGACCGGAGCCGGCTCCGACGACGACCTGCTCGCGGCGCTCGCCGACCTGCTCCCGGCGGACGACCGGTGGCGACACCGCCACGGTTCGGCCGGCCACGGCCGCTCGCACGTGATGCCCGCCCTGGTGCCGCCGTACGCGACCGTCCCCGTCGAGGGCGGCCGCCTCCTGCTCGGCACCTGGCAGAGCATCTGCCTGGTCGACCTCAACGTCGACAACCCCGACCGCGAGGTCCGGCTGTCGCTCCTGGAAGGCTGAGCCGCATGACCGAGCACCCGACCCCGACGCCTCGCGAGCAGCCCTGGTCCGACGAGCGACCGGAGCACGGCCGGATCCTCGTCCTCAGCGCGAACCCGATCTCGGCGGCGATCCACACCATCGCCACGACTGTCGGTCGCGAGGCCGTCGTGCTGGCCGAGGACGACGGGGGCCCGGGGCTGACGTCCCTCGACCCGGCCCAGGGCGATGCGGTCGTGCTGTGCGACCACGACGCCCCCGACGCGCCCCAGTTCCTGCGCGATGCGCTCGCCTCACCCGCGTCGTACGTCGCGATGATGGCGAGCCGCCGACGCGCGGAGCGGATGCTCACGGAGCTGGTCGGCGCACCGGGTCTGGAGAAGCTGCACGTGCCGGCCGGCCACGACCTCGGAGGCAAGGCGCCCGGCGAGATCGCCCTCTCCGTCGTGGCCGAGATCGTCGCCGAGTCCTACCATCGGCCCGGCGGGCCGATGCGCGGCTGACCTTGGTCGATCTGTCGTGGCAGGTCCTCGCGATGCTGGGCCTGGCCGCCGTCCTGGGTGCCTTCGTGCAGGCCGTCGTGGGTCTCGGGATGGGCCTGGTGGCCGCCCCCGTGGTCGGGATCCTGGCGCCGTCGCTGGTGCCGTCGCTCCCGCTCTGGCTGGCGCTCCTGATCTCCGGGCTGATGCTGGCGGGTGAACGTGCCCACGTCGACTGGCGCGCGCTGGCCTGGGCGCTGCCCAGTCGGGTGCCGGGCACGGTCGTCGGGGCGTGGCTCGTCGTCCAGTTCACCGAGGAGCAGATCGGGATCGCCCTGGCGCTGATGACCCTGGTCGCGGTCGGGGTCGCTGTCCGCGCAGCCCGGATCCCCGTCACCCCCACCACGCTGGTCAGCGCGGGGTTCGGCGCCGGCGTCACCGGTACGGCGACCTCCATCGGCGGTCCCGCGATCGCGCTGCTCTTCCAGCGCGAGCCGCCGGCGGTGATGCGGTCGACGCTGTCGGTGTTCTTCTTCGTGGGCGTCCTGCTCAGTCTGACCGGGCTGGGGATCTCCGGCTCCCTCAGCCGGGAGTCATGGCAGGTCGCGCTGATCCTGGCACCCGGCGTCGTGGCCGGGATGCTCGTCGGCCGCGCCGTCCGCGACCGCATCCATCGCGACGCCTTCCGGGCCGGCGTGCTGGTCGTCTGCACCGCCTCGGCCGTCACCCTCCTGGTCCGGTCGCTCGCCTGACCGTTCCTCGGCTCCGAACTCGTGACCCCTCCGAACTCCCACGTCGAGGCGTAGGAGTGGGTGAGGATGTCGCGCGGAGGAGGACACGATGGCCGGCGAGCTCAAGGATCGGCTGACCGATCTCGCGCACCACACGCCCTCCGGCACGCCTCCGCCCGACCTCTGGACCCGCGGCGTACGGCGCCGCCGGGCGAGCCAGGCGGTCACGTCGGTCCTCGTCGCTGCCCTGGTGCTGATTCTGGGCGTCGGTGTCTGGACGTGGCACACCTCGCGGCAGGGTGTCACCCCCGTCGCCCCGCACGGCGCGGTTCACTTCCCAGACCAGTTCTTCACGCCCAGTCCCTGGCTGCATGCCTTTGACGGTCCGCCTGGACAGCTCGTGGCCATCGGCACGACCGAGCACAAGAGCCTGCTGCGGACTCGGGATGACGTCTACGGCATCACCGCGTCCACGGGTGAGTACGGCTTTCTCGACCTTCCGCACCTGGCCGATCGCCCGGACTACGCCAACAGCGTCCCTCCGAGTCTGTCGCCCGACGGACGATCGGCAGCCTTCTGGGTGACCGGCACCCCGTCCGGCGCGGCGAACACCGAGCTGTACGGCCAGACCATCACGGGTGTAGCGATCTACGACGCGACGACGGGTCGGGTGCGCGTGGCTCAGCTGCCGACCACGCACGGCCTCGCTCCGGAGAGTCTGACCTGGAGCGACTCCCAGACGGTGGTGATGTCTGTCGGCCAGATCATGAGTGGAGACGGAACCCAGAGGTCGACCACCTGGAACGACGTCCACCTCGTCGCTTGGCGACTCGAGGACGATCGAGCGACTCCGTTGGATGTCCCGCCAGGCTTGGATGCATCGGACGAGATCACAGGGGGCCACGGCTTCGTTCTGGCAGGCGGATCCGGCGACGGGCACCGCTGGTTGGTGTGGCCGCGTCAACCCGCCCGGGACCGCTCGATTCGCACGCGGGCCGGGACCGCCCCACCGGTCGCGAGCCCTGGGGCCACCGCTCTGGCGGGGGTCAGGGGCAACCGCAACCCAAACAGCCTGATCGCCGGACCGATCCTTCCCGGGTCCGGTCATGTGGCGATGCGAGCGGTCAACGACAGTCGGCAGTACTACCGGCCGATCGCGTGGACCGACGACAACCATGTCGTTGCTCTGGTTCGCAATCCTTGGCACAACAATCCCGGCTCGATCACCGCCCGGATCGACCTGGTCGATGTCGACACCGGCTCCGCGCGCACCATGGTCAGCGACCAGCCAGGAGGCGGCAACGCCTGGGCAGCGCTCTCCTTCGCCACAGATCTGCTCACCGCTCCCTCGGCCCGTGCCTCAGCACCGCCGGACCCGTGGGACCGACGGGGCGTGGCCATCGGCCTGATGCTCGGGTTCGGTCTGCTCGGGGGCCTCCTGCTCATGGAGTGGAGGCTCCGTGGCCGCCGCGCGTGAGGACTTCGAGGCCTTCGTCTCCGCGCGGTACGACGCGCTGCTGCGGACGGCGTACCTGCTGACGGGCGACCACCACGACGCGGAGGACCTCCTGCAGCAGAGCCTGGTGAAGGCGGTCGGAGCCTGGGGCAGGATCACGGGCGACCCCGAGCCGTACGTCCGGACGATCCTGGTCCGGCAGAACGTCTCGCGCTGGCGCGGCCGCCGCTGGCGCGAGCTCCACACCGCCGAACCACCCGAGCGCGGCGTCAGCGACGACGACGCGGACGCACGGATCGCGCTGCACCGGGCCCTCGGGTCGTTGGCTCCGCGGCAGCGCGCGGTGATCGTGCTCCGCTACTACGAGGACCTCACCGAGGTGCAGACAGCCGAGGTCCTCGGGATCGCCGTCGGCACGGTGAAGTCGCAGACCCGCGACGCGCTGCGGCGGCTGCGCGAGATCGTGCCGGGACTGGCCGAGGAGCTCGTTTCGCCCTGATGGCGCCCGTCGGTTGGCTACCCTTCCCGGGTGCCGACCGCTACGAAGCAGCCACAGGCCGCGAACCCCGCCACGAAGCGCATCATGCTGGCCCTGGGGGTGATCGTGGTCGTCCTGGCCGCCTTCTTCGTGTTCAAGCCGATCATCTCGCCGAGTGCGCCCAAGGGTGGCGACCCGAGCAACAACATCCCGGCCTTGAAGGCCGTCACGACCTACGACTACGTCGGCGCGGAGCACACCACGGACCCGGTGACCTATACCGAGACCCCGCCGGCCGGCGGCCCGCACGACCCGGTGTGGGAGGACTGCGGCGCCTACACCCAGCAGATCCGCGACGAGAACGCCGTCCACTCCCTCGAGCACGGCACCGTCTGGGTCACCTACCGCCCCGGCACGTCGGCCGCCGACGTGCAGACGCTCGAGACCGCGCTCGGCTCGGTCAAGGACAAGAAGACGATCCTGTCGCCGTACCCCGGGCTGCCGTCGCCGGTCGTGGTCACGGTGTGGAACGCCCAGCTCGCGCTCGACAGCGCCGACGACCCGAGGTTGCAGGACTTCCTCGACTTCTACGGCGACGGGCACACCGCGCCCGAGGCCGCGATGGCATCGTGTGCCGGCGGCAAGCAGATCTACGCCTCGCCCAGCAATCCCTGACCTCTGACGCCGGTCCCGCTACGCGGGCGGCTTGCGCTGCGCCTGGAGCTGTCGCTCGGTATCGGCGAACCCGACCGAGCGGTAGATCCGGATGGCGAGGTAGTCGGGGTCCGCGACCATCACCAGGGTGTGGGCGCCGAGCTCCTCGAAGCCGTACCGGCTGACCCGGTGGACGAGGGTGCCCGCGAGCCCACGGCCGCGGGCGTCGGGGTGGGTCTTGACGTTCTGGAAACGGGCGAGCCCCTCCGACGCTGTGAAGAGCCCCATCGACGCCAGGAGCCGGTCGCCCTCGAAGGCGCCCCACCAGGCGCCGTACCCGCCCTCGACGAGGCGACGCTCGGCCCGGGTCTTCGCGGTCACGAAGGGGAGGTCGTAGCCGATCTCCTCGCCGGCCTGCGCCACCTCGATCTGCTGTTCCCAGTCATCGTCCGAGGCAAGAGGCCGGTACGTCGCCTCGGTGTTGGGCCGCGGCGGCTCGTGCACGGCCTGCGCCGTCATCACGCTCGACGCCTCGGCCTCCATCCCGATCGCGGTGAACGGCGCGAGGTCGTCGACCGTGCCGTCGGTGCCGTCGATCCCGAAGGTCCGGTGCCGGGCGTCCGGGAACTCCCGCTCGAACTCCCGGAGCCAGTCCGCAGCCGCCTCGTCGTCGGTGGGCGGATCCGGAAGCAGCAGGAAGTTGCCCCACCAGAAGGCCGGGTTGTCGGGAGTGCGGACGACGAGATGGGTGCCGCGGTCGGTGATCCGGCTCCCCGACCGCTCGAGCATCGCGAGGTCGGTGCGGTTGGCGAGCGAGGCGATCTCCATGGCGGCAACCTACGCAGCGATGCCACGGTAGTCGCATGAGTTTCGAGGTGCGCCCCGAGCAGCCCGACGACCGTGCCGCCGTACGACGGGTGGTGATCGCCGCCTTCGGAGCCGACGAGCCGGGCCACGGGGACGACGTCGCGCAGATCTGGGAGAGCCTGGGCCACCACCGACGGGTCGGCCTCGTGGCCGAGGAGCGTGGCGTCGTGGTCGGTCACGTCGGGCTGAGCGTCGGCTGGGTCGACGCCCGGCGCGCCCTGGTCGAGGTGTGGGTGCTGAGCCCGCTGTCCGTCGTACCCGAGCGGCAGCGCGAAGGCTTCGGTACCGCGCTGCTGACGGCCGCCGTCGAGACGGCGCGGGGGAGGGGCGTGCCGGCGCTGTTCCTCGAGGGCTCGCCGTTCTACTACGGCTCGCGCGGCTTCGAGCGGGCCGACCGGCGAGGCTTCCTGCCCGCGGCGCTCGAACGCACGCCCCGGGCGGCCTTCCAGGTCGTCGTCTTCGAGGCGCACGAGCCGTGGATGACCGGGCAGCTGATCTACCCGTCGGTCTGGTGGGAGCACGGCGCCGCCGGGCTCCGCGACCCCGTGCTGGCCGAGCTCGAGGAGCGCTTCGCCTCCTGGGGGTGACCGGACATTGACTCGAACACCTGTTCGACTCATGATTGGGGCCATGCTCGTCGCCCCGCCCGGCTGGCCCCGCGAGGTCCGGCCGCCCGACGCCCCCGACTGGGAGCGCTCCGCCTGCAACTGGCTGCTCGACCAGTGCCCGCCCGACTTCCGCGCCTATCCCGCGCTGCGCAAGCATCCGGTCGTGCTGGCCCGCTTCGCGGTGCTCCACCTCGAGGCCAACCAGGCGGCCTGCAAGCGGGGCCTGAGCGAGGCGCGCTCGGGGCTCCGCGAGGTCGCCGACGGCGACATCGTCGAGGCCGCGATCATCACCTGGCAGGCCGAGGAGGCCCGGCTCCTCGGTGTACGCCGGGGAGCCGGGCTCGTCGAGGAAGCCCTGCGCGGGCGTCGCTATGTCGCCCGGCTGTGACCGCCACCTCTCGACGTCCCACCGCGGGGGCACGCACGCTGCCATGCTGAGCTGTGCTCTCAGCCGTCGGCTTCGCCCTGCTCGCCGCGATCGAGCCGCTCGGGGTCGTCGCGTTCATCGCCATCCTGGTGCGCGGTGGGCGGCGCAACACGTGGGGGTTCATCGTCGGGTGGATGCTGTGCGCCTGCGTGGTCGCGGCACTCACTGTGCTCCTCGCGGGTGGTGCCCAGCAGCACGACTCCTCCAGCGCCATCTCGACGGCGGGTCTGCTCCAGATCGCGTTGGGCATCGCTGCGCTGGCTCTGCTGGCGGTCCGGCGCGCGCGCAAGAGCCGTCTCGATCCCGACGCACCCGAGAAGCCGGAGATCCCCGAGAGCGACAACACCGTCGGGCCCGCCGGGGCCGCCCTGATCGCCGCCATGGTCCAGGGGTGGCCGGTCGTCGGCGCCGCCGTCGCGGCGGTGCTCAAGGCGACCGACAGCGGTCCCGGCCGCCTCCTCGGGATCGCCCTGGTGGTCGTCGTGTCGTCCTCGACGTACCTCGCGGCCCAGATCCTGTCGGGGTTGCGCCCCGAACGCACCGCAGCCTGGCTCGAGGCCATCCGTCGCGGGATCGAGACCCACCGCGACCGCGTCATCG
>Ga0302254_10000028_pt1 | contig 24721 bp, 23 predicted proteins | sample I_Fen_E1_4_FD_194573 | JGI IMG/M metagenome (GOLD analysis project Ga0302254, IMG submission 194573) | Peat permafrost microbial communities from Stordalen Mire near Abisko, Sweden - I_Fen_E1_4 | ecosystem: Environmental > Terrestrial > Soil > Wetlands > Permafrost | place: Sweden: Abisko... | reverse complement strand
GCAGGGCCAGCAGGGCTACCAGATCTCCCAGGGCCAGGCGGCCGAGACGACTTCCGTGCCCGCAAGTCGGGGCTTGATCTACGACACGAGCGCCGGCAAGGGCGGGGTAGTCCAGCACAATGCGCTGGTCAAGAACATCCCCAACTTCATCGTGCAGATCATCCCCCACGACCTCAAGGTGGCGGACAAGCCCGTGGTTGTGCGGCGGCTGGCTTCGCTCCTCAAGATGGATCCGATCGTGATCGACCAAGAACTCGATGGCGCGACGGGCTCCTTGTACGACCCGATCGTCATTGCCACCAATGTCGACACGAACGTGGCCCGCATGGTCGACGAGAACCAGGACGCGCTTCCCGGGGTGCAAGTGCTGTCCGAGCCGTTGCGCCAGTACACGAACGGCCCCCTCTTCGGAGCGATCCTCGGCTATACCGGCCGGATCAACTCGGAGCCGAGCGCGGCGCAGAAAGCGGCCGGCTACTCGCAGGGCGACGTCACCGGTCTGGCAGGGCTCGAGCTCGAATATGAAAGCGAGCTGCGAGGGATCTACGGCAAGGAGACGGTCGCCCTCGATTCGAACGGCCAGCCAATCCAGGGCTTGACGACGTCGGTCACGCCGCCGATTCCGGGCGCGTCGCTGACCCTGAGCATCGACACACACGAACAGACGCTTGCCCAGAACGCCCTCGCGTGGGGGATGAGGCAAGGCGCCGTGAAGATGGGCGTGATCATCGTCGAGAATCCCCAGAACGGCGAGATCCTCGCCATGGTCAGCCTGCCGGGCTACGACAACAACATCTTCGCTCAGGGCATCAGCCAGGCCGAATACCAAAAGATGCTCGTCGATCCGACGTTGCCGCTGGTCAACAAGGCGGTCACCGAGCAATACGCACCGGGTTCGACTTACAAGCTGGTCACGGGCACGGCTGGACTCCAGGACGGAATCATCACGGCCGCGTCCACTATCAATTCGCAGCCGTACATCCAGGTCGGCACCGAGAAGTTCTACGAGTGGAATAAGACCGGCTGGGGTCCCCTGACCATCATCATGGGCCTCGCCCACTCGAGCGACACGTTCTTCTACCAACTGGCCGACAAAGTGGGTCTCGTCCGACTCACTTACTGGGCGAAGCAGTTGGGGTTCGGAGAGCCGACGGGGATCGACCTGCCCAACGAGGCCACCGGCATCGTCCCCGACGACCAGTGGAAGCAAATCGCCAAGGGCGAGGGCCAGACGATGTTCAAAGGCGAAATCCTCCAGGCGGGAATCGGGCAGGGCTTCGACGCCTCATCGCCGCTGCAGCTTCTGAACGCGTACTGCGCCGTGATCAACGGCGGCAATCTGTGGACGCCGCATGTGGTCACTTCCATCACCGACCCGAGCGGCAGCGTGACACCGGTTGCGCCCAAACTGATCCGCAAGCTCCCTGTCTCGCCGCAGAATCTTCAGACGATGCGCCTGGCTACTCGTGCAGTCGTCACCAGCCGTCACACGTACAACCTGGTCGAGCTGCCAATTCAAGTCGCAGGCAAGACGGGAACGGCTGAATTCGGCACGGCGGACCGGTACGGTCGATTGCCGTACCACGAATGGTTCGTCGGGTATACGCCCGGCGATGCGTTCAACGGCAACTTCTACGGAACGGACTCGCAGCTGGCCGTGCTTGCGTTCACGTACGGCGCCGACACCTGGGGCGACATCTCGACCGAGATCGTCAAGTACTACCTATGGACGCATTACAACCTCAAGGGCAAGCCCACGACCCAGAGTCTTGCCGGCCACGTGAACTTGTGGGCGTTCAAGCGAACCAACTTCTTCGGCACCGCCAACAACCACTGATCGAAGCGACTGATCTATGAACTTCTTCCGCTCGGAGCCGCTGAGGCTGCGGTCTTGGGCTCCCAAGGCTGCGTCGCTGACGTGGCGTCTCTACGACTTCCAGCTGACCACCTACGCCATCCTGTTGCTCTTGTTCGGTCTGGCGATGGCCTACAGCAACAGCGTCGGGGCGACTCACACGACGCTCTCGCCGGGCTCCCCCTTTGTTCGGTATCTGATGTGGGCTGTCATCGCGATGGTCGTGTTCCTGATCGCCACTATGTTCGACTACAAGTGGCTCCGGACGTTCGCGTGGCCGATCTACCTTCTGAACGTCGGCCTGCTGATCCTGACGCTTCGGATCGGGTCGAGCACCGGCGACGCTGGGACGTCGGCACGCTGGATCGTGATCGCGGGCTTTCAGCTCCAATTCAGCGAACTGGCCAAGATCCTGATGATCATCGTCTTCGCGGCGTTTCTGACGAGCCGTGCCGGAAACGTAAGATCGGTCTGGACGGTCATCGGGACGATCATCATCCTCGGGCCGCCATGGGTTCTGGTCATGCTCCAGCCGGACCTCGGGACGTCGTTGGTGATGGTCGGGACCCTCGCCGGCATGCTGTTCATGTCCGGGGCAAGCCTTCGCTGGCTTGGAACCCTGGTCGCCGCCGTGATCGGCGCCGTCCCAATCGTGTGGGAGAACCTGCACGAGTACCAGCGATTGCGGCTCCTGTCGTTGCTCAATCAGGCCCAGGACCCGCGCGGCAGCGGGTATCAGCTTCTTCAAGCCAAGACTGCGGTCAACGCGGGCGGGCCGTGGGGCAAAGGCCTGACTAATGGAACCGTGCCCTTGCCGGTCCAGACTACCGACTTCGTGTGGGGTGTCCTGGCCGAAGAGCTTGGGTTCTTCGGCTCGATGGTTGTCCTGACGCTCTTCGTTGCCTTGATCTGGCGCCTCCTCGTCTGCTCGTGGAGGTCGGACGATCAGTTCGCTGTGCTCCTGGGCTGCGGCCTTGCGTCGCTGCTCCTGTTCCAGGTAGTCGTCAACGTTGGCATGGTGATCGGCTTGATGCCTATCACGGGCATTCCCCTGCCCTTTATTACCTACGGCGGCGCGTCGCTCGTAAGCCTCATGGGTGGGCTCGGGGTTCTGCAAAGCACCAACCTCAGACGTGAGCCACCCGCCTGGTAGGCGGTAGGCCATCGGGTCGTTTGAACGCCGGACCCGATACGCCCGAGCGGTAGGACGTTCTGCTGCGCTCACGAGCGTTGCCGGGCGGGGCTGTCGCGCGTAGACTCGGCCACTCCGCCACGATCCCACGCCCCCGGCCGCCCGAACGGCCCGCGATCGACCGCCCGAACCCGTCACGAGCAATGACCACGATCCTGCCCGCCGACCAGTCGCCGCCCAGCCTCGACCGGAATGGGCCCCACTACGCCCCGCCGCCGCTTCCGTCCCTCGCCGTCGAGCGAGCGCTCGGCCGCGTCCGCAAGCCCGGCCGCTACGCCGGAGGGGAGTGGAATTCCGTCCAGAAGGACTGGGCGTCGGTCGCGCTGAAGTGGTGCTTCGTTTACCCCGACCTGTACGAGATCGGGATGAGCAACCTCGGCCTGCGGATCCTGTACGAAGTCCTCAACGATCGTCCCGACAGGCTGGCCGAGCGTTGCTTCGCGCCAGACGTCGACCTTCAGGCTCAGCTGCGTACGGCTCGACTGCCGCTTTGGAGCCTGGAGACCAGACGTGACCTTCGCGCTTTCGACGTCCTCGGCGTCAGCCTCGGCTACGAGCTCACATACACAAACCTCCTGGACATGCTCGACCTTGCCGGCGTGCCGCCGACCGCGGCGGATCGCACCGAAGCCGACCCGCTCGTCATCGCCGGCGGTTCCAGCGTGCTCAACCCCGAGCCGATCGCCGACTGTCTCGATGCCGTCCTGCTGGGCGAGGGCGAGGAAGCGGTCGTCGAGATCAGCGACACCCTCGAGCGGATGGGCTGGCATCGCCGCCTCGGCCCCACCGGAGAGTGGCTCCGGGGAGTGTCCCGCGCCGACGCCCTTCTCGCCCTGGCCCGGATCCCGGGCGTCTACGTTCCGTCTCTCTATCTCCCCCAGTACAACCCGGACGGTACGTTCGCCCGGCTGGAGTCGCTCGTAGCAGAGGCGCCGCCGCAGATCACGGGCCGGATCGCCGCCGACTTCGAGACCACCGTCCACGGCATCCGCCAGCTCGTGCCCAACATCGCCATCGTCTTCGACCGCGCCCAACTCGAGGTCATGCGCGGCTGCACCCGAGGTTGCCGCTTCTGCCAGGCCGGAATGCATTACCGGCCGCTGCGCGAGCGTGCCCCGGACGTGGCGATCGCGGCCGCGCAGTCGATCCTCAACGCAACCGGATACGAGGAGATCGGCCTCACCAGCCTGTCGACTGCCGATTACACATACGTCAACGAGGTGGCCACGACGCTTCACCGCCTCCGGCCCCAGGCATCCGTCTCGCTGCCGAGCACGCGCGTCGATGCGTTCACCGTGGATCTGGTAGACGCCATCGTCCCCAGCGGCCGGCGCGGCGGGTTCACGTTCGCGCCAGAGGCGGGCAGCCAGAGGCTCCGGGACGTCATCAACAAAGGGGTCAGCGACGAGGAGATTGCACGCTGCGCCGAGCTCGCCTTCCGCCGCGGCTGGAGCGCGCTCAAGTTCTACTTCATGATCGGACTGCCCACCGAAACGATGGACGATGTCCTTGCGATCGGCGATATCTGCCGCCGGGTCCTTGAGGTCGGCCGTCGGTACCACGGCAGCAAGGCCCAAGTAAAGGCGAACGTCTCGACTTTCGTGCCCAAGGTGGCGACGCCGTTCATGTGGTCCGGTCAGGACACGACGGCCGAAATCGAGGCCAAGGTTTCCGCCCTTCGACAGACGATGCACGGTCACGGTCTGGACCTGCGTTGGACCGAGCCGCGGAGCTCGATCATCGAGGCCGCGCTGGGCAGGGGAGATCGGCGTCTCAATGCGGTCGTTCGGAGAGCGTGGCGCAAAGGCGCCCGGTTCGACGCCTGGGATGAGCACTTCAGCTTCCAGCTATGGCTCGAGGCCTTCGAAGAGGAGGGGCTCGATCCCGCCTGGTATGCCCAGCGAGACATCCCGATCGACGAAGCGCTGCCGTGGGACCACCTCAGCTGCGGCGTGACCCGCGAATTCCTGGCCCGCGACTACGGGCTCGCGCTCTCGGGCAAGACCGTGGCCGACTGCCATTGGGGCCCGTGCTTCAACTGCGGCGTACCGACGGCGACGGGATTCGAGTGCCGAACCGGCGAGCAAGGTCCCCGCCAGCTACTCGTGCGGCCGGAGGCAGCTGAAGCCGAGCCGGGAGACGGAGCGGCCGCAGAAGAAAGCTCGAGCCGATGGCACTACGTCGGGCCGCCCGGCGATCCGCGCCGCCAGAGTTCGGCCGCGCTCGCGGCCGCCGGGACTGCCGCGGGCGTTGTCTCGGACGATGCGGCGGTTGCCGACTCGGGAGACAATGCCGAAGATACGGCAATGGCGTGGCCCTCCAACCTTTTGGGGACGAAGGTGCAGTCGAAGAACGCAGGACTCTCGGGTCTGGCGTCGCTGGTGGATGCGGCCGGCGGCGAGTCGACGGGGTGATGCCGACAGCCCTCCAGGCGATCGCGACAACCTCGACCAACGTGACCAGCGCGGCGGCGAGCGCGGCGACAGGCGCGTATTCCGGCGATACCACGCTTCAGCTCATCCGTCTCTTCGTGCTGCTCGTCGGGGCCGCTGCCCTGGTGACGCTCCTGGCCCGCCGCATCAACCTGCCCTATACGGTCGCGCTGGTTGCCTTCGGGATGGTGGCGGGGGCGCTCTTCTCCCCGCTCCGGGTCGAGATAACTCCCCAGCTGGTGCTCGTCGTCCTACTGCCGGCCCTTGTTTTCGAAGCCTCGTACCAGATCGACTTCGGCAAGCTGCGCCCGTCGCTACTGGGTGTGTCGCTCCTCGCCGGGCCTGGTGTCCTCGTGAGCGCGGGGCTCGTGACCCTATTCCTGCATGTCGGCGCCGGGTTGCCGCCCGAACAGGCTTTCGTGGTGGGGGCGATGCTCGCCGCCACCGACCCGGCCGCGGTCATCGCCACGTTCAAGAGCCTCGCCTCGCCGCGGCGTCTGTCCACGTTGGTCGAGGCTGAGAGCATCTTCAACGACGGCACCGGCATCGTCGCCTTCACGATCGCGGTCGGCTTCGTGAGCAGCCGGACGCCGACCTCGCCGCTCGAGACCGGCATGACGTTCGTCTCCGTCGTCGTGGTCAGCGCCGTGATCGGGGCGATCGCCGGTTGGGCGGCGTCGCGGGTTCTCCCCAACGTCGGCGACCACCTGATCGAGATCAGCCTTTCCGTCGTCCTGGCGTACGGCACCTACCTGACCGCCGATGCCCTCCACCAATCTGGGGTCATCGCCACTTCGGCCGCGGGGATCGTGCTCGGCAACTACGGCCGGCGCCTCGGGCTGTCGGCGCGGACCGAGGAGGCTCTCGACACGGTCTGGGAATTCGTCGCCTTCCTGGCCACCGCGTTCGTGTTCCTGGTGGTGGGATTCGCGATATCGCTGCGCTCGCTCGCCGATGTGGCCGTGCCGATCGCCTGGGCTGTGGCGGCGACCTTCGCCGGTCGCGCGATCATCGTCTATGGATTCCTCGGGACACTTCGTGAGCTGCGGCGTCGCGCGCGGAGGGGCCGGCGGGCCGACGCCGAAGCGCCCGACGCCGCGGACGACCGCGTACGCGACGAAGGCGATCTACCGACGGGCTGGCTGCACGTCATCTACTGGTCGGGGCTGCGCGGGGCCGTGTCGACGGCGCTGGCCCTGTCTCTGCCGGCCGACCTGCCAAACCGCTCGTTGCTCCAGGGAATCACATTCGGCGTCGTCCTTTTCACCCTCCTGGTCCAGGCCACGACGGCCGAACTTGTGGTCAACCGGTGGGGCCGGAAGCCGATTCGCCCGCAGAAGGCGGGCAAGGCGAAGTCGAAGACGCCCCAGCCGAGCGTCGAAGGGCCCGCGGCCCCCGAGTCGGGCGCGCTCCGGTGAGCGAATCGAAGCAGCGCTGGCGGATCGTCTTCGCCCGCGACGACGACGCCCGGTTTCTGTCACACCTCGACGCCGTCCACCTCTGGGAGCGGGCCTTCCGGCGTGGCGAAATCCCAGTGGCGACCAGTGGAGGGTTCAGTCCACGGCCGCGCCTCGTCTTCGCTGCGCCTCTGCCCCTCGGGATGCTGGCCGAGCATGAGCTGGCCGACCTATTCCTCTCGGAACGGCTGACTCGTCTCGACCTCCGCGTCCGCCTGTCCGAAGGGATGCCGCGCGGCTATCGCCTCATCGACCTCCACGACGAATGGATCGGCGGGCCGGCCGTGGCGACGCAGCTGGTCGCCGCCGACTACCGCATGACCCTGCTCGGCGTGGCGCGGGAGCGGCTGGAAGGCGCGGTCCGGAGTCTCCTTGCAGCGACCGAGCTTCGCCGCGAGAAGCGCCGCGAGAAGAAGGTCACCGCCTACGACCTGCGGCCGCTCCTCCTCGACCTGCAGGTGCGCCCTCCCGACGCCGCGGCCGGGTCGACGGAATCGCCCGACCTTGCCGCGGCCGGCATGTGGATGCGCCTCCGCAACAGCCAGGATCTGGGCAGCGGGCGAGCCGACGAGGTCGTCGAGGCCCTCGCCGCGGAACTCGGTCTGTCTACCTCGAATCCGCCCTGGTCGGCAGAGGCGGAAGCAGAAGATGCCGCCGAGCCGGGCCCGCCGGTCGAGCCGTCGTCTGTGCACCCTGGGCTCGAGATTGTCCGGCCGGTTCGCGAACGTCTCTGGCTTTCGGACGAGTTGGCGATCTGAGCCGCACCCGACGGCGCCCGAAGCGCCGCAAAGACGCCCAGTTCGCGTTTGACGCCGATGGGCTTGCGCCGTAAACTCCAACTTCGCGCCCCGGCCTGCCCGGGGGCGTATTCGTGTCATGCACCTCGGGGCCCTTGCCCCGTCAACCCTTCCCGAGGACCAATGTACGCAGTCATAGAGACCGGCGGCAAGCAGTACAAAGTCGAACTCGGCACCGAGCTCGAAGTGGAACTGCTCGATGTCGAACCGGGCCAGGAAATCAACCTCGAGCGCATCCTGATGGTCGGGGACGGCGAGACGACGGCAATCGGTCAGCCCATAGTGGCGGACGCCGCAGTCAGTGCCCAGGTCCTGCGCCGGGATCGCGGCGTCAAGACGATTTCGTTCAAGTACCGGCCCAAGGCCCGCCGCCGCGTCAAGAAGGGGCATCGCCAGGAGCTGACGATCCTCAAGATCACGGAAGTCCGGCTGGGCTCCAAGAGCGCAGCGGCGGAGGCCAAGGTCGTCGAGGCCAAGGCCGAAGCCGATCGCGAGAAGGTCGCCAAGGCCGCCGCTCGCCAGGCTGCCGAAGACACCGCCATCGCCGACAAGCTCAAGGCTCGCGAGAAGGCCGCCGCAGCGGCAGCCGCCCCCAAGAAGGCCGCTCCGGCGAAGGCAGCCCCGAAGGCCGCCGCCGAGAAGCCCGCCAAGCCAGCCCCTAAGGCAGCCGCCGCAAAGGTAGTTGCCCCCAAGGCCAAGGCCGAGAAGACCGGCAAGGCGGACGCGACTGCTCCGGCAAAGCGACCGGCCCGGACCAAGAAGGACGAATAAGAGATGGCCCACAAGAAGGCAGGCTCGAGCTCGAAGAACGGCCGCGACAGCGTCGGCCAGCGTCTCGGCTGCAAGGCCGGAGACGGCCAGTTCGTGACCGCCGGGTCGATCATCGTCCGGCAGCGCGGCATGACGTTCAAGTCCGGCGCGGGCACCGGTCTGGCGCACGACTACAGCGTCTTCGCGACCGTCGACGGGACCGTGCACTACGAGCACGCGACCCGCACCAAGAAGCGAATCCGCGTCGAGGCCCTGGCGGGCGAGTAGCCCGCAGGACACGTCCCTGAGGCCGGCTCGCGCCGGCCGTATGACGGACGACCACCGGCGGGCAACCGCTCGGAAGGCGCCCGGGAGAGCACATGAAACCGAAGATCCACCCGAAGTACCAGCAGGCGACCGTCCTCTGCGCCTCGTGCAAGACGACATTCGAGGTCGGCTCGACAAGGTCGGAGCTGCGGGTAGACGTCTGCAACAGCTGCCACCCGTTCTTCACGGGCAAGCAGATGATCCTCGACACGGCCGGTCAGGTCGAGCGCTTCCAGCGCCGCCTCGAGCGCACCCAGCGGGCGTAGCGCGCGCGAGCGGCGTGAGCCGCCTCGGTCGCAACACCGGTTCAGTTACCTCGGATTCACACGGGCCCGAACCTGTCATTCGGCCTGCCCGGCGTCCGCGGTTGGGCCCCTCCTACCTGCTCGGCTAGACTTCCCCCATGGCACGATTCCAGTACGGCGGTCAGGCCCTCATCGAGGGCGTCCTGATGCGCGGCCGCTATGCACTCGCCGTCGCCCTGCGGCACCCGGATGGTTCGATCGTCTGGGCGACCGAACGGCTCGACATCGGCCTGCGCTCTCGCCGGGCGATGCGCCTGCCGTTCCTCCGCGGGCTGGTGGTCCTGTACGACACGATCGTCACCGGGACGCGATGGCTCGTCCGCTCGGCCACGCTGCAGGCGGTTGCCCAGGAACAGGCCCAGACCGCGGCGAAGCGGGGTGGCGGCGCGGCCGGGGGAGCGGGCACCGGAGCCGCGGGGTCTCTCCTCCATTCGATCGTCAGGCTGCCGCTCGTGCCGATCGTCGGGGCCGCCTCGGATGAGACACCTGGTCCCGCGGCTTCCGGCGCCAACTACTCCGATCCAGACGAAACGCCGGCAAAACCCAACGCCGCCGAAGAGGGCTTCGGCAAGGGGTATGCGGTCGCGGTCGGCGGCATGCTCGTCGTCACGCTTGCCTTCGGCATCGCGATCTTCTTTCTGCTGCCGCTCTTTCTCGCCCAGGCGACCGTCGGGCGCGTCGACCAGGGCTTCGGGCTGCAGCTCTCGGAAGGCCTGATCCGGGTCGTCATCTTCATCGGCTATCTGCTGATCGTGTCGCGAACGCCCGACGTGCGCCGCACGTTCGAGTACCACGGCGCGGAGCACATGTCGATCCACACCCTCGAGGCGGGCGATCCGCTGACCGTCGAGGCCGCTCGCAAGTACCCCACGGCGCATCCCCGCTGCGGCACCGAGTTCCTCGTCGTCGTCCTGATCGTGTCGATCCTGGCGTTCGCGGTCGTGGGCAAGCTGTCGCCGCTCTGGCTCATCGTCTCTCGCGTCATCCTCATTCCCGTCATCGCCGCCGTCAGCTACGAGCTGCTCCAACTCGGCGCTCGCCATCGCAGCCACCGTCTCGTTCGGTGGCTCTGGTCGCCGGGAATCTGGGTGCAGATGATCACCACCCGCCAGCCCAGCGACGACATGATCGAAGTCGCGCTCGTCTCGCTCCAGCGCGCGCTCGTCGCCGACGGCAACCCGATCCCCGAAGGCAGCGCCGTCCTGGCGTGCCGGCCACTTTCGGCGCAGAAGGATCTGGGCGCCGAGCGTGAAGGCGACGCGGCCGGCGCCCCAGAGGGCGACTCCGAAGGCGACTCCGAAGGCGGTGCCGCCGCGGCCGATGGCGAAGCCGGCGCGGGTGCGGCCGGGTCACCGCGGAGCGCCGACCTATGATCGAATCCAAGCTGCTCGAAATCGCGGCCCAGTACGACGCCATGAACGAAGAGCTGCTCCTGCCCGAGACCGCGGCGGATCCGGCCGCGCTCAAGCGCCTGGGCAAGGAGCTGGCCCACATCGAGCCCGTCGTCACCGCCTGGCGCGACCTCAATGAGATCCGCAGGCAGCTCGCCGAGGCCGTTGAGATGCGCGACTCGGGCGACGAAGAGATGCACGACATGGCGCAGGACGAGGTCCGCAAGCTCGAGGCGAGCGAGACGCAGCTGATCGAGGCGCTGCGGGTGCAGCTGCTCCCGAGCGACCCGAACGACGAGAAGAACGTAATCCTCGAGATCCGCGCTGGGGCCGGCGGCGAAGAAGCCAAGCTGTTCGCGGCGGAGCTGCTGAGGATGTACCTGCGCTACGCCGAGCGCCACCGCATGTCTGCCGAGGTGCTGAGCCTGGGCGAGACCGGCATCGGCGGGATCAACGAGGCGATCGTCAAGATCGACGGCCGCGGCGCCTTCAGCCGGCTCAAGTTCGAGGCGGGCGTCCATCGCGTCCAGCGCATCCCCGTGACCGAGTCGAGCGGCCGCATCCACACCTCCACCGCGACCGTGGCCGTGATGCCCGAGGCCGAGGAAGTCGACGTCCACATCGACGAAAACGACATCCGAGTCGACGTGTACCGATCCACCGGCCCGGGCGGGCAATCGGTCAACACGACCGACTCGGCTGTGCGAATCACGCACATCCCGTCGGGCATCGTGGTCGCGATCCAGGACGAGAAGTCACAGATCAAGAACAAGGCCAAGGCCATGGCCGTGTTGCGCAGCCGGCTGCTCGAGCACGAACGAGCCAAGGCCGCCGCCACGGAGTCGGCACTGCGGCGCAGCATGATCGGCTCGGGCGACCGGTCGGAGAAGATCCGAACCTACAACTTCCCGCAGGACCGGCTGACCGATCACCGAATCGGGCTCGATCTCCACAACCTGCCGGGCGTTATGGATGGCGACATCGAGAAGTTGATCGACGCCCTGAGCAACACCTATCAGGCCGAACTGCTCGCGTCGCTCGGCGACGGGCCGCAGACGTGACGCGGCGGTAGGCGCGCGAACGCTATGGCGAACGTTGGCGATCTGCTGATTTCGGGCACGGCGCGGCTGCGCGCCGCCGGTTCCGAGAGTGCGCGACTGGACACCGAACTGCTGCTGGGCTGGGTCCTCGGCGCCGAACGCACGGCGCTGATCGCTCATCCCGAGACCACCGTTGGGACGGATGCGGCAGCCGCATTCGAGGGAGCGATGCTCCGGCGGGAGGCCGGCGAACCGGTCGCGTACATCCGCAGCCTCAAGGAGTTCTACGGGCTGGCTTTCGGAGTCGATCGGCGGGCCCTCATACCGCGACCGGAGACGGAGTTGCTCGTCGCGCAAGCCGAGCGGGAAGTGGCGTGGCGGCTCACTTCCGCACCACGACCGGCCGGGACGCCGAAGCTGCGGGTCGTGGACGTGGGCACCGGTTCGGGCGCGATCGCGATCGCGCTGGCGACGCTGCTGCGGCGGAGGCGGATGCTGCCCGAGGTCTCGATCCTGGCGGTCGACTGCTCGCCCGATGCCCTGAGTCTGGCGCGGGAGAATGCGGTCGCCCACGCGGTGGCGGACGAGGTCGTCTTCGCCGAGGCAGACCTGCTGCCGGAGGCCGAATCGTCGTTCGATCTGATCCTGGCGAACCTGCCCTACATACCTTCGGCCGAGATCGAACGGCTGCCAGTGGCCGCTTCGTTCGAGCCGCGCACGGCTCTCGACGGCGGGCCCGATGGGCTGAGCGAGATTCGGCGTTTGCTGGGCGCCCTTCCGTCGGCGCTGGCACCGGCGGGCATTGCGCTGCTGGAGATCGGCTTCGACCAGGGACCGGCGTTCGAGCAAGCGGTGGCCGGGCTCGACGGCCGATGGACTTGCCAGATTCAGCCCGACCTCTCGGGCCGGCCCCGGCTGGCCGGCGTGGAACGCGTCCCAGCCTCGTCCGGCTCGGTCGTCCCCGCCCCTTCGAGCGCGACCGGCCCCGCCGTCACGGGAGGCCGCTGATGCCCGAACCCGCCCTGCCGATCCGCCTGATCGCGCTCGACATCGACGGCACGCTGGTCGACCACGACCTGGTCATCGGCGAGCGCACGCTTGCGGCGATCGGCGAAGCGCGGCGGCGGGGGATCGCCGTCTCGCTCGTAACCGGCCGGATGGCCACCAGCGCAATGCCCTTCGCCGAGGCGCTGTGCCTCACCGGCCCGCTCGTGGCCCAGCAGGGCGCGCTGATTCGAGCCATTCCGGCACCGGGCTCCCGCGGCGTCGGCCGGCTGCTCTACCACCGGCCGCTCAAACCGGAGGTCACGATCGAGATCGTCCGGTGGTGCAGGGAACGGGCCCTGGTGCCGCACTTCAACCACCTGGAGTGGATGGTCGTCGCCTCGGATGAGGAGCGCCTGGAGGAATACCGGCTCTTCGTCGGCGACCGCCTGAGGATCGTGCCGGACATCCTGGCTCGGGCCGCGCACCCGGTGACCAAAGTTGTGGCGATCGGCGAGGGCGAGCATTCTCTGGAACTTCTCGACGAGGCGCGGGCGCATTTCGCGGGTCGCGCCGAAGTCACCTTGAGCCACCCTCGCTTCCTGGAGTTCATGGCCCCGGGCGTCTCCAAGGGACGGGCGGTGCGGTGGCTGGCGCGGCGACTCGGCGTGCCCCTCGGCCAGTGCCTGGCGATCGGCGACCAGTACAACGACCTGGAAATGATCTGCGAGGTCGGCCACGGGATCGCCATGCCGAGCGCCCCGGCCGCCGTCCGGGCCGCGGCGCAGTTCGTGGCGCCACCGGTTGCGGAGCAGGGGGCCGCGCAGATGATCGAGCGGATCGCGCTGGACGGCTGGCGTTCCCCCGGCAGCACGGCGTCCGGCTCCGACGGAGGACTGCGGGTCCCCGAGATCGAGCGGCGATGACGAGCGGCGGCCTGGGGCCAACCAGGGCGCGGCTGCTCCCCGACGACGAAATCGGGCGCGCGGCCGCGATCGAGGTTCTGCGAGCCGGCGGACTCGTCGTGATGCCGACCGACACCGTCTACGGCCTCGGCGTCGCGCTCGAGGCAAAGGACGCCCTGGTGCGACTCTTCGCAGCGAAGGATCGACCGCTGGATCGGGCCATCGTCTTGCTCGCGTCCGACCTCGAACAGGCGGCTTCGGTCGGTGTCTTCTCGGCCGCGGCTCGTCTGCTGGCCGCTCGGTTCTGGCCCGGCGGGCTGACGCTCGTCCTGCCGCAGGCGGCGGAGTCGCGACTGCCCGCGGAGCTGACCGGCGGCGCCGCCACGATCGGCGTCCGCATCCCCGGCCACGAGTCGCCTCGGGCGCTGGCGCGAGCACTCGGCCCGCTGCCCGTCACCTCGGCCAACCTGTCCGGCCAACCCGAGGCCCAGGACGCCCCCGAAGTCCTGGCCCAGCTGGGCCCGCGCATCGACCTCGTGCTGGACGGCGGCCGGGCCCGCGGAGCCGTTCCATCCACGGTCGTTGATTGCTCGGGCGAACTGCCGCGCATCCTTCGCGCCGGTGCCATCTCGACGGCAGACCTCGCCGCCGTCCTGGCGGCGGCCGGGCTCGCCCACGCCTTCTGATCGTGGGTGCCCGCGAACGGCGCGCCGGCGCGCCCAAGAGGCGCCGCTTCTCTGCGCTTTGTGCTCGTGCCGCGATGCCACCGGAGACGGCGCCACCTCCGATGGGCGACAATACGAGCGACCCGGGCCCCGACGCGCGATAGGACGACCGCGCGGTGTCGCCCGACGGCGAGGAGCCGCCCGAACCGGCGCAGTAAGGAGCCACCGATGACGATCGCACGTCGAGAAGGGATCGCCTGGGCCCGGCTGGCCGATGTCGACCCCGAGCTGTGGGCGGCCATTCGCGGCGAGACCGATCGCCAGCGCTGGAAGATCGAGCTGATCGCGAGCGAGAACTACACCTTCGCCGCCGTCATGGAGGCGCAAGGCTCGCCGCTCACCAACAAGTACGCCGAGGGCTTGCCGGGCAAGCGCTACTACGGCGGCTGCGAGTTCGTGGACGTCGCCGAGCGATTGGCCCAGGATCGCGCGCTGGCCCTCTTCCCCGGCGCCGAGCACGTCAACGTCCAGCCCCACTCCGGCGCCCAGGCAAACATGGCGGCCTACTTCTCTGTCCTCACCCCCGGTGACAGGGTTCTGGGCATGAACCTCGCCCACGGCGGCCACCTCACCCACGGGTCGCCGGTCAACTTCAGCGGAAAGCTCTACGAGTTCCACGCCTACGGTGTCGACGAGAAGACCGAGCAGATCGACTACGACGCGCTGGAGAGGCAGGCGGCCGAGGTCCGGCCCAAGATGATCGTCGCCGGCGCCAGCGCATACCCGCGCACGATAGACTTCGAGCGGCTCGGCAAGATCGCCCACGGCGTCGACGCGCTGCTCTTCGTCGACATGGCTCACATCGCCGGACTCGTCGCGGCCGGACTCCACCCGACGCCGTTCGGCCATGCCGACATCGTCTCGACCACCACTCACAAGACCCTGCGCGGCCCGCGAGGCGGTTTGATCTTCTGCCGCGCGGATCTGGCGAAGGCGGTGGACAAAGCCGTCTTCCCCGGCGTCCAGGGCGGCCCGCTTATGCACGTCGTCGCCGCCAAGGCGGTCGCCCTGCTCCTCGCAAACACCGACGAATACCGCGCCGACCAGCTCCAGACGATCGTGAACGCGAAGCTCCTGGCGGCCACTTTCACCGAGAAGGGCGCCCGCGTCGTCTCGGGCGGCACGGACAACCACCTCATGCTCGTGGACGTGACGCCCCTGGGAGTTACCGGCAGAGAGGCGGAACGACTGCTCGACGAGATCGGGATCACCGTCAACAAGAACGCCATCCCGTTCGACAAGAACCCGCCGAACACCGCTTCGGGGATCCGGGTAGGGACGCCGGCAACGACGAGCCGCGGCTTCCGCGAGCCGGAGATGCGGCAGATCGGAGAGATCATCGTCTCGGCGATCGCCACTCGGGACGATCCGTCGGAGCAAGCTAAGCTCTCGGCCCTCGTCCACGACATGTGCTCCCGCTTCCCGGTGCCCGGTCTGGCCGAGGGTTGAGCCGGACGGAGTGACAGGCGGCCCCTTTCGGGTGGGCTTCCGGGGGGTTGAGCGCTACCCTAAGTCGGCTGCTAAACTCACGGCGCCCTGCCAGGGAGACGATGAACGACCTCGGGAAGACCTCCGCTTTCGTTGCCCTCTTCTCCGAAATCGGGTTTGTTTTGCTCATCGCCGTGCTGGCGGGCGTGCTCGGCGGATACTGGCTCGACCAGCGCTTGGGCACCGTCCCGGTCTTCGTCCTTGTCGGGTTCGCGATCGGCTTCGTCAGTGGAGCGATCGCATGCTGGCGACTGATCGCCAGGTTCCTGGCCCAGATGGACGAGGCCGACAAGAAGTGAGCGTGGCCCCTCGAGGGACCGCCGGCAACGCGGAGAAAGCGTGACGAACGATACGGGCGCCGGGCCCGTGATCACCGCAGACGGAGAGGCGACGACGGCACCGGCCGTTGCGCCCAAGAAGCGCGCCCGGGGGATCCCCTTCAGGTTCCTCATCCCGGCCGTCATCGCCCTGGACATTCTGGCCGTCGTAGTGGTACCGCCGTTCCCGAAGGGCGGCCAGACCGGCCAGGCCTGCGACTTCCCATCCTGCTTCGTGCAGAGCGCGATCGAATTGCCGCCGCCCGAGGTCGTCTTCGACTTCTCGCCGGCCACCGCGCCGACGCCGTTGCCGATGATCTACTTCCACCCGAGCATCAGTTCGACGATCTTCACGATGTGGATTGTCATGGCGCTGATCCTGCTCCTCGGCATCGTCGCGACTCGGGCGATGAAGATTGCTCCGCGGCGTCTCCAGAACATTGTCGAGTGGGCCTATGAGTTCGGCCGCGACTTTGCCGTCGGCATGGGAGGCGAGGGCGCGCGCCGCTACTACCCGATATTCGCGGCCTTCTTCGTTCTGATCCTCTTCTCGAACTGGAGCGGACTCGTGCCGCCGATCGGCAAGGTCCCGCAGCTTCGGGCGCCTACGAGCGACGTCAACATCACGATCGGGTTGGCCCTGACCTCGTTCGTCCTGTTCGAGGGAGAGGGTTTCCGGCGGCTCGGGGTGCGGGGCTACCTCTCCAAGTTCTTCCCGCTGGGCGAGTTCCGCCACGGCATCGGCGCCGGCCTGCTGGCCATGTACGTGGGTATCATCGAGCTCTTCCTGGAGTTCGTTAAGCCCGTCACCCTGGCGATGCGACTCTTCGGCAACATCTACGGCGGCGAAGTCGCGCTTGCCGTCATCTCCGCCCTCACCCTGGCCGTCCTGCCCGTGGCCCTCTACGGCCTCGAGGCCCTGCTCAACGTCATTCAGGCTCTCATCTTCTCGGTCCTGACTCTGATGTTCATCCTCATCGCCATAGAAGGTCACGGATCCGAAGAGCATCAACCGGCAACTGCCGACGACAACGCAGGTGTTCACAAGGCGCCGAGCGGCGCCGACCAATCTCAGCCCGTGGCGGCCTGACCGCCAGCAACGCGACTCCCTCGACCTGAGGTCGGGGCACAGGAGGTCCTCTTCATGGAGCACATCGGCGCCGGACTCGCAGCCATGGGCGTCATCGGCCCCGGCATCGGCATCGGCATCCTGGCCGGCATGTCGAGCAACGCCATTGGGCGCAACCCGGATGCTGCCGGTCAGATCCGCGGCCTGGCGATCATCCTCGCCGGCTTCGCCGAAGGCCTGGGCGTTCTGGCCATCGTCGTCGGCCTGCTGGCCATCTTCATCAAGGGCGCGTAGGCCAGCGTCACGGAGCAGATCCAGTGAATCCCCTGGCGGTCGTCGCGGCGGCGGCCCCGGCTGAAGCGTCGGGCCTGTCGATCAACTTCTTTTGGGTGATCGTCGCTGCCCTCAACTTCATAGTGTTCCTCGCCCTGATGTGGCGTTTCGCGTTCGACCCGATCGCGAACATCCTGGCCGAGCGCAAGGCGCGCATCGACCAGGGGCTTGCGGACGCCGAGCAGGCTCGCAAGGATCGCGACGCCGGTGCGGCCGAGCGCGACAAGGCCATGATCGACGCGCGTCGCGAAGCCAACGCCCTGATCGCCGTCGCCCAGAAGTCCGCCCAGGAGCTCCGCGACGCGGACATCGCCGCGACTCGGGAAGAGTTGGGCCACTTGCGGGAACGGGCGATGGCGGATATCCAGGCCGAGCGTGACCGCGCCCTCGCGGATCTCCGGGCCCAGGTCGCCGACCTGGCCCTCGCGGCGGCCGGCAAGGTCGTGGGCGAGACCATGACCGACGCCCGCCAGAAGCGCCTCGTCGAGGAATTCCTCGCCGATCGCACCATCGCCGGTGAGGGACGGACCAACTGATGCCACGACTCGGCGCCGGCCGGCGCTATGCGGAAGCGGCCTTCGAACTGGCCACGCGCGACGGAACCGTCGACGTGTGGCAGCGCGAGCTGGCCGTTGCCGCCGGGCTGGCCCGGGACGAGAGAGTTGCCCGGGCCGTCGACAGCCCGGCGGTTGCAATCGCGAACCGTCGGGAAGCGGTCGAGCAGCTGCTGGGAAGCCGCGTCTCGCGGCAGGTCCTGAATCTCGCGCTCATCCTCACCGAACGGGGCCGCTTCTCGGTCCTGCCGTCGGTGGCCGACGAGTACGACGCCCTGGTCCGCCGGTCGCGGGGCATCGTCGCAGCGACCGTCACGACACCAGAAGCACTCTCCAAGGCGGAGTTGGCGGCGGTCCGGACTCGCGTGGAGCAACTCGCCGGCACCACGGTGGAGTTGGGCACGGAGACGGATCCGTCGCTCATCGGCGGGCTCACCGTCAAGATCGGGGATCGACTTATCGATGCCAGCGTCCGCGGCCGCCTCGAGCGGCTGCGTGGGCGGCTGGTCCAGGGCACGAGCTAGACGCGGGAGACGCCGGGCAAGCTCCAGCGCCGAGCGGCGCTCTGGGGCCTCCACGGCCGAACGGAGAAGCATGGCCATCAGATCGGACGAGATCGTCAGCATCATCAAGAACACGATCGAGAACTTCGATCAGGGCGCCGAATCGCGCAACGTCGGCACAGTGGTCGAGGTCGGCGACGGCATCGCCCAGATCTACGGTCTCGCGGGCGCGCTTTCGTCCGAGTTGCTCGAGTTCCCTGGCTCCGTCATGGGCATGGCCCTGAACCTCGAAGAGGAGACCGTCGGCGCCGTCATCCTCGGCGATGCCACCGAGATCAAGGAAGGCGACACGGTCAAGACGACCGGCCGCGTGGTCGAAGTCCCGGTCGGCGTCGGGCTGCTCGGCCGTGTGGTGGACCCGCTCGGAAGGCCCCTCGACGACAAGGGCCCCATCGTCGCCGCTCGGACCCGGCCGGTAGAGCGAATTGCGCCCGGCGTTATCACCCGCCAGAGGGTGGATACGCCGGTCCAGACCGGCATCAAGGCGATCGACGCCCTCATCCCGATCGGGCGCGGCCAGCGCGAACTGATCATCGGCGACCGCCAGACCGGCAAGACGGCCCTCGCCATCGACACGATCATCAACCAGAAGGGCAAAGGCCTGGTCTGCATCTACGTGGCCATCGGCCAGAAGCTCTCGACCGTCGCCAAGACCGTGGCGGTGCTCGAGCAGCACGGGGCCATGGGGCACACCATCGTCGTCTGCGCCGGCGCCGAGTTCTCCGCCGCTCTCCAGTACCTCGCCCCCTATGCGGGTTGCGCGATGGGCGAGGAAGTCATGGAAGCGGGCGTCGAGATCGACGGCAAGCTCGTCAAGGACGCCCTGTGCGTCTACGACGACCTTTCCAAGCACGCCTGGGCTTACCGTGAAATGTCGCTCTTGCTGCGCCGCCCGCCGGGCCGCGAGGCGTACCCGGGCGACGTCTTCTACCTCCACAGCCGTCTGCTCGAGCGCGCCGCGCGCATGAGCGTCGAAAACGGCGGCGGTTCCCTGACCGCTCTGCCGCTGATCGAGACCCAGGCCGGCGACATCTCGGCTTACATTCCGACGAACGTGATCTCGATCACCGACGGTCAGATCTTCCTCGAAACGGACCTGTTCAATGCCGGCCAGCGCCCCGCGCTCAACATCGGCATCTCGGTGTCGCGAGTCGGCTCGGACGCTCAGACCAAGGCCATGAAGAAGGTCGCGGCGCCGCTCAAGCTGGACTTGGCCCAGTACAGATCTCTCGCGGCCTTCGCGCAGTTCGCGTCGGACCTGGACAAGGCGACACGGGACCAGCTGACACGCGGCGAGAGACTGTCCGAGGTCATCAAGCAGCCTCAGTACCAGCCGGTCCCGGTGGAGCGCCAGGTCGCCATCCTGTACATCGCCACGAAGGGTCTGCTCGATGACGTGCCCACGGCGCGCGTCAAGGATTTCGAGCAGCAGTTCTACCGCTTCCTCGACGCCGAGCACGGCCCCGTCATGACAAAGCTGGGCGAAACGAAGGTCCTCGACGATGAGACCGCCGCCGCACTCGAAGCCGCGGCCAACGATTTCCGCAAGTCCTTCCTCGCGTAGGCGAGGGCGGCCCAACCACAGCCAACCACCGCAATAGCAGGGCAGCGTGCCGAGCCAACGAGACATCCGAAAACGCATCACGGCGTCTCGGAACATCATGCAGATCACCCGGGCGATGCAGTTCGTGGCAGCGTCCAAGCTCCGCCGCGCCCAGGATTCGACCCTTTCCGCCCGGCCATACTCCGACCTTCTGGACGACATCATCTCCGACGTCGCCGCAGTCCTCGGCGGCGAGGAGCATCCGCTGCTCAGCCGTCGCGACGAGGGCAAGCGGCTGATCGTTCTCGTCACGAGCGATCGAGGGCTGGCCGGGGCACTCAACGCCAACGCCGTCCGCTTCGTCTCCAAGGAGATCGTGGAGCACGCCGGCGAGCTCGAGCTGGTCAGCGTCGGCCGCAAGGGCCGCGACGCGATGCGCCGGGCCCGAGTTCCGATCGTTGCCCACTTCTCCGGCTTCAGCGATCGGCCCAGGTTCGAGGACACCTTGCCCCTGGCTCGGCTCATCTCGGACGAGTACATCGCCGGCACCTACAACCAGGTCGACATCATCTTCAACCGCTTCGTTTCGACGCTAGTCCAGCGGCCCGACATGATCCAGCTGCTGCCGATCAAGCCCACGGAGGACACCCACGGAATCCCCGGCGCGCAGTTCATCTTCGAGCCGGCTCCGAACCTGGTCCTCGACGAACTGCTGCCGCGGTATCTCGGTACCCGGCTCTTCCAGACGGCGCTGGAAAGCACCGCCAGCTTCTACTCCAGCCAGATGGTCGCGATGAAGAACGCGACCGAGAACGCGGACGAACTAATCGACGAGCTGACCCTCAGCTACAACAAAGCCCGCCAGGCCAACATCACCAGAGAGCTCATCGAGATCGCTTCCGGCGCAAAGTCGCGCTAGGCAGCGAGTCGACGAAACCAGGAGGCACCGACACAACGATGGCGACAGCCGCCCAAACTGCAACCGGCCCGGCCATCGGCCGCGTCATCCAGATCACCGGCGCGGTCGTCGACATCGAGTTCCCTGCCGGCCAGCTGCCGGGGATCTTCAACGCCGTTGAGGTCATGCGAGGCGACGGAGTCAAGATCGTCTGCGAGGTCCAGCAGCACCTCGGCAACAACTGGGTCCGCACCGTGGCCATGACAACCACCGACGGTCTGGCCCGCGGGGTCGAGGTGCTCGACACCGGCGGCCCGATCACCGTCCCGGTCGGCGAGGTCACACTCGGGCGTGTCTTCAATGTCCTGGGAGAGCCGATCGACGAGAAGGGTCCGGTGGCGGTCACCGAGCGCCTGCCGATCCATCGTCCTGCGCCGGCCTTCGACCAGCAAACGACCGAAACGGAGATCTTCGAGACCGGGATCAAAGTCATCGACCTGGTTTGCCCATTCGCCAAGGGTGGAAAGATCGGCGTCTTCGGCGGCGCCGGCGTCGGCAAGACGGTCATCATCCAGGAGCTGATCCGCAACGTCGCCCAGGAGCACTCCGGCTACTCCGTGTTTGCCGGCGTCGGCGAGCGATCCCGTGAAGGCAACGACCTCATACGCGAGATGACCGAGTCGGGCGTCATCGCCAAGACGGCGTTCGTGTTCGGCCAGATGAACGAGCCGCCCGGCGCCCGTCTGCGAGTCGGCCTGACCGCCCTGACGATGGCGGAGTACTTCCGCGACGAGGAAGGCCGCGACGTCCTCCTTTTCATCGACAACATCTTCCGCTTCACTCAGGCCGGCTCCGAAGTGTCGGCCCTGCTCGGCCGGATGCCTTCGGCGGTCGGTTACCAGCCGAACCTGGCCACCGAGATGGCCGCCCTTCAAGAGCGCATCACATCGACCAAGAAGGGCTCGATCACGTCGCTCCAGGCTGTCTACGTGCCGGCGGACGACTACACAGACCCGGCCCCGGCGACGACGTTCGGCCACCTCGACTCGACCATCCGACTCGAGCGCTCGATCGCGGAGCTGGGCATCTATCCGGCCGTCGACCCGCTGAATTCGACATCGCGCGTGCTCGATCCGAACATCGTCGGTCAGGAGCACTACGACACGGCGCGCGAGGTCCAGCGCGTCCTGCAGCGCTACACGGACCTGCAGGACATCATCTCGATCCTGGGCGTCGACGAGCTGTCCGAGGAGGACAAGGCAACCGTCGCCCGGGCCCGCCGCCTCCAGATCTTCAACAGCCAGCCGTTCCACGTGGCCGAAGTCTTCACCGGCCGGCCCGGCGCGTATGTGGCCATTCGCGACACGGTCGCCTCGTTCAAGGAGATCCTCGAAGGCAAGGTCGACGACCTGCCCGAGCAGGCCTTCTTCCTGGCGGGTACCCTGGACGATGTCCGCGCGAACGCGGCGAAGCTCGCTAAGTGACAGAAACGCGACGACCGACATCGGCGCCCGTGCTCGGCCAGCCTTTGCTTCGCTGCAGAGTCGCCTCGCTTCGGCGCCGGTGTCGGCCGCCGCGGCACTCCTCGGCGCCACAGGCGGCCGGACGCGCGTCGCTAGGGATTAGCTAATGCCTCTGCACCTCGAAATCGTCACTCCGGAACGGCGGGCCTTTGAAGGCGACGTCGACGAGGTGATCGTGCCCGGCAGCGAGGGCGAGATGGGCATTCTGCCCCATCACGCACCGCTGATCTCGCTTTTGGGTCAGGGCGTGCTACGTCTCAAGACCGGCGACCAGGAGCAGGAGTTCGCCATCTTCGGCGGTTTCGTGCAGGTCCGCCCGGATCGCGTCGTCGTCCTCGCCGAGACCGCCGATATGGACTCGGAGATCGACCTGGAGCGGGCCGAACGTGCCCGGCGCGAAGCCGAGCGAGCCCTCGAAGGTGCCGTCGAGCAGGCCGACCTCGCGCAAGCGCGGGCCGCTCTTCAACGAGCGCTCATCCGTATTCGCCTGGCCGAACGGGGTGCGCGCAGACCACGGGGGTCGCACGAAGCGAGTCGCCGGCATCAGGAGGCGCACCGCGACGGCCCACCGGGCGGCGAATAGCCGATGGCCGACGCTCGCCCGTTCCACTGGGAGTTCAAGCCCGAGGAGGTAGACCGCGAGGTCTTCCGAATCGAGGGCGGCCGCCGCCTGGAAGGCTCGGTCCGGATCAGCGGCGCCAAGAACGCCGCGCTCAAGCTGATGGCCGCCGCCACGCTTACCGGCGAGCGCTGCCGCTTCACGAACGTGCCCGAGATCGAGGACGTGCGGGTCCTCGGCGAAGTCCTGCGTGACATCGGCGTGACCGTCGATCATCCCGAGCCCAACGTCTACGAGGTCGCCGGCGGCGACGCCGAGTGGCTCTTCGTGCCCCTCGAAGCCGCCGCGAAGATGCGCGCCAGCTTCATCCTGCTCGGCCCGCTGCTCACGCGTTTCGGGCGGGTCATCATCAGCAACCCCGGCGGCGACCGGATCGGCCGCCGGCCCGTGAACCTCCACGTCGACGCCATGCGGGCGTTGGGCGCGGAGATCGAGTATCGCAACGGCTACTACTTCGCCAAGGCTCCCGGGCGGCTGCGCGGCGGACGCGTGACGTTCCCGCAGATCACGGTCATGGGCACCGAAAACGCCATGCTGGCCGCGACTCTCGCGGTCGGCCATACGATCATCGAGCCGGCGGCGCAGGAGCCCGAGATCGACGACCTGATCGCGTTCTTGCAGGAGATGGGCGCCGAGGTGGAGCGGACCGCGCCCAACCGGATCGAGGTCGAGGGCCGGCGCCGGCTGCGAGGCGCACAGCACGCCGTGGTCTCCGACCGCATCGAGGCGGGAACCTTCGTCGTGGCGGCCGCCGTCACGCACGGTCGAGTCAAGCTCGAGAACGCTCCGTGCGGCCATTTCGACGCGCTGCTCGAGATCATGTCCAAGGTCGGCGTCTCGGTCAGCTCAGGCAAGGACACAGTCGAGGTGGACGCGACCGCGGCCGATCTCCATCCGTTCAAGAGCTGCGACATCGAGACGCAGCCTTACCCGGGTCTGGCCACGGATCTTCAGCCGGCGACATGCGTGCTGCTCACCCAGGCCGCAGGTGTGAGCCACGTCACCGAGACGATCTTCGAAGACCGCCTGGAGTGGCTCGGGGAGCTTCGGCGAATGGGCGCCCGAGTAGAGATCCCGGATCAGCACCACGCCACCATCCACGGCCCAACTCCGCTCCATGGGGCGGAGGTCGAGATTGGCGATTTGAGGGCCGGCGCGTCTCTTATCCTGGCGGCCCTGGCGGCCGAGGGCGTGACCACGATCAGGGGCGCGCACCACGTACAGCGCGGCTATGAGAAGATCGACAAGAAATTCCTGGAATTGGGCGCCAGAATCGAACGGACTGCGGAAGGGAAATAGCGCGACGGCATGAAGATCGGCATCGACCTGGGCACAGCCAACGTCATGGTCTACGTCAAGGGCAAGGGCATCGTGATGCAGGAGCCCTCCGTAGTCGCCGTCGACGACAACAACGTGATCGTTGCGGTTGGCATGGAAGCCCGCGAAATGATCGGCCGCACTCCTGCGAACATCCAGGCCATCCGGCCGATGCGTGCGGGCGTTATCGCCGACTACGTCATCACCGAGGCGCTGCTTCGCCACTTCATCCAGAAGGTCCAGCTGGACCGGCGGTTGGGGTGGGGCAAGCCCGAGGTCATGATCAGCGTGCCGGCCGGCGTCACCAGCGTCGAGAAGCGCGCCGTCCGCGATGCAG
>Ga0302254_10000027_pt1 | contig 24832 bp, 19 predicted proteins | sample I_Fen_E1_4_FD_194573 | JGI IMG/M metagenome (GOLD analysis project Ga0302254, IMG submission 194573) | Peat permafrost microbial communities from Stordalen Mire near Abisko, Sweden - I_Fen_E1_4 | ecosystem: Environmental > Terrestrial > Soil > Wetlands > Permafrost | place: Sweden: Abisko... | reverse complement strand
GGATGCCACCGACCTGGCCAAGGTGGGGCGGCATCTGGCCGAGGTGGTCGATCCCGACGCCGTCGACCGGAGGCTCGAGGCAGCCCTGGAGCGGGAGGAACGCGCCGCGCACCTGGACCGGTTCCTCGCGATCAGCCAGGACCGGGCCGGTGGGGTCCGGATCCGTGGCCGTGGGTCCGCCGAGGACGGTGCCCTGCTCAGGGCCGCCCTGCTGCCGTTGACCCGGCCCGCACCGGCCGACACCTCCCGCGTGGACGAGGAGACCGGAGAAGCCTGTGAGCTGGTGCGGGACCCGCGGGAGGCCGGGGCCCGGTGCTGGGACGCCCTGGTCACCCTGGCCCAGCACGCCCTGGACACCGACCGGGTCCCCGACTCCCACGCCGTCCCGGCCCGGCTCCTGGTCACCGTGGACCACCAGACGTTGAGACAGGGGCTGGACGCGAAGGGTGTCGGTGTCACTGCCGACGGCACCGACCTGCCGCCCGGGGTGCTGCGCCGGCTGGCGTGTGAGGCCGAGATCATCCCCGCCGTCCTCGACACCGACAGCGCGGTCCTCGACGTCGGCCGCCTCCGCCGCCTGGTCACCCCCGCCCTCTGGGCCGCCCTGGTCCTGCGCGACCGGCACTGCACCTTCCCCGGCTGCCACCGGCCACCGGTGATGTGCCACACCCACCACCTCACCCACTGGACCAACGGCGGGAAGACCAGGCTCGACAACCTGGCGCTGCTCTGCGGCCACCACCACCGCGTCATCCACCACACCCCCTGGGAAATCCGACTCCACCCCACAGACCGAAGACCCGAATTCAAACCACCACCCAAACCCGGAATAGCCCAGGAATGGATCCGATATCGACCACGACTCGAATAGGGCGGCGCTCCGACCCCCAGGTGGTGGTCGGCTCACCTCAGACGTGCTGGGTGAGGCGCCCGGTGTCGACGTCGTAGAGGAAGCCGCCGACCTTCACGCGCTCGGGGATCAGCGGGTGGGCGCGCACGCGGAGGACGTCCTCACGCAGTGCCTCGAGCTGGTCGGCGACGACGTGGAAGGGCTGCCAGCTGGCATCCATGCCGGCCGACTCCGACACCCGGCGGTGGAGCTCCTCCTCGGTGGAGCTTGCCATCGCGCAGCGGGTATGGGGTACCACCAGGATCCGGTCGACGCCCAGCAGATGAACGCCGAGCACGAGCGCCTCGAGCGCCTGAGGAGTCACGCGACCCCCCGGGTTACGGAAGATCTTGGCGTCGCCGTAGCGCAGGCCGAGCATGTCGAGCGGCACGATCCGCGAGTCCATGCAGGTCACGACCGCGATCCCGGCATGGGCCACGCCGTCGAAGCCGCCCGCGTCGAAGGTCTCGGCGTACGCCGCGTTGGCGGCGGTCAGGTCGTCGAAGTCGCCCACGGACGGGAGGGTAGCGCCCCCGTGCGGGCGCCCCGGAACAGCATGAGCGCGAGGACCGCCGCGATCAGGGCACAGACCGCCGCCCCGGCGAAGACCGTGTGCTCCTGCGCGATTCCGGCGTGACGGAGGAGGTCATCGAAGGCGGCGCACCGGCTCGGGCCGCCGCAGACCTCCTTGGGGGGCGGTACGTCGCGGGTCTCGGCGTAGTAGCGGCGCAGCCCGATCGTGGTCAGGGCGGAGATGCCGACCAGCATCCCGACCATCCGGGAGACCACGACCCCGGCGGACGCGAGACCGTGCACGTCGCTCTCGGTCGACGCGAGGACAGCGGCATTGACCGGTGCGAGGGCCAGCCCGAAGCCGAGCCCGCCGACGAGGAGCGAGACGTTGGCCGACCAGCCGGACAGCGTGGTCAGGTCCCACTGGCTCATCAGGACGAACCCGAGGGCCGCCAGCACCATCCCGCCGGCCGCGACCGCGCCAGCCGGCAGCGTGCGGATCAGGTAGCCGCCGACCACGGCGCCCACCGGCAGGGCGACGAGGAACCGCACGAGCACCAGGGCGGCGAGGAGCTGTGAGTCGGGATAGACGGTGGTTCGGGCGAAGATCGGGATGTCGATCAGCGCCGCGATGAGGGCGGCGCCGACGAAGAGGCTGACGAGCATCGCGCCCCAGGCCGGCGTACGACGGAACGCACCGCGGGGCACCAAGGGGCGCTCCTCGGTCCGTAGGTGCCAGACCAGGACGACCGTGGCGACCACGGCACCGAGGAGATACCACCAGCCTTGGGGGGCGAACACCTCGACCCGCGGGTCACCGGTCGCGAACGCGAGGATGACACCGCCGAGAGCGAGTGCCAGCAGGACGGCGCCGGCGAGGTCGGCCTCACGGATCGTCGCCCACCAGCCCCGCACGTCCACCAACGGGCGGCGGGCCGTCCAGCAGCGGACGAACAGGAGCAGTGCGGCCCCGATCGTGACGAGGCCGAGGGGGGTGGCCCATCGCGAGGACCCCGCGACCGGGATGAACAGCTGCCCCCATGTGATGTCGCGCAGCAGACTGCTCGGCTCGACGAAGACCAGGAAGCCTGCCAGCAGGACCACTGCTAGGAGCGCCAGGCTCGACCAGTCGAACCTGCCGCGTCCTGGTGGTGGTGCCTCGCCCGGCGGCTCGCCTGGGTCGCGGAGGGAGACCCACCGGATGAGCGCAGCGAGGACGAGGCCGACCACGAGGTTGACCGCGAAGATCACCCGCCAGTCGGACGAGGCGAGGATCACCGCGCCGTACAGCGGGCCGACGACGCTGCCGATCTCCTGCACGGCCGAGACGATCCCGAGGGGGACACCGCGCCGCTCGACCGGGTAGAGGTCCGCGACCAGGGCCAGAGTGGCCGGGATCAGCCCGCCGCCGCCGACCCCCTGTAGAAACCGGCCGACGACGAGCGTGGCGAGGTCGTAGGAGAGTGCGGTGACCAGCGAGCCGATCGCGAACACCAGGAGCGAGGCGACCAACACCGGGACCCGGCCGCGTAGGTCCGCGATCCGGCCGATCAGCGGCAGCATGGCGACGTAGCCGAGCAGGAAGCCGGACACGATCGGCGCCCCGCGCTGGAGCTCGTCGATGGGGATGCCGACCGATCCCATCATGTCGGGAAGAGCGAGGACGACGACGTAGGTGTCGGCGGCCGCGAACGCCACCGCGACGGCGGCGAGCGGCAGCAGGAGACGCGGGCCGGCGGTCACGAGGGTCGGCCCGTGATCGAGGCCGGCGCCGGAGTCATGGAGCGGTGATGTCCTTGCTGGTGCCGTAGTCGTCCACGGTCATCGTGTAGGTCATCGACGGCTTGCCGGCGTAGAACGTGCCGGTCAGCTCGGCGGTACGGAGCTCGCCCTCCGGGGTGATGCCGTACGACGCGGTGAAGTCACCGGTGGCGCCCGGGATCAGATGCGCCGCTGCGGACTCGGGAACGTTCCCGGTGTAGGTGGTCAGCACCTCCTTGTTGTCCTTGCCGCCGCGGACGTCGTCGCCCTTCTTCACGTCGGTCGTGGCGGCGAGGATCGCCGGGATCCCCTGGTCCGCGCTGAGCAGCTGCGCTGGGTCGGGGGCGCCGTAGTCGCCCGGGTCGACGTCGGACCAGCCGAAGGTGAGCGGGATCTGGGCGTAGACCTTCCCGCCCACCGCCTTGATCGGCACCGGGAAGGAGCCGGCGGAGGTGACGGCCGTCAGCGTGCCGTCGAAGGCCGGCGCGTCGGTGACGGTGCCGGATGCGCCCTGCACGCCTTGGACGCCGTCGGGCAGGTTGTCGGTGGTGAGGGTGAGCGTGACGCCGGAGGTGTCCTCGAGCTTCTGCTCCGCGGTCTTCAGCACCGTGGCCGGGTCGCCGAGGTCGGAGGCGGACTTGGAGCCACAGGCCGTGACACCGCCGAGGGCGAGCGCGACGGCGACGACGAGCCCGGACCAGCGACGCACCGACATGGGGAGCACCCTGTCACAGGCGCCCCGTGCTCCCGTCACAGCTGGGCGGGCACGGGCCCGGCGCAGGCGACGATCGGCTGGGAGCCCGGGATGCCGCTGCCGTCACGGCGTCCGACCGGCTCGGGCAGGTCCACGGGCGAGCCGCTGGCAGCCGCGGCGCGCGCAGGAGCGGCACCGGCCCAGGCGAACACCAGGGCGTCCTCGCCCTTGAGGAACCGATGGCAGCGGACTCCACCGGTGGCCCGGCCCTTGCCGGGGTACTCGTCGAACGGCGTGACCTTGACCGCGCCCGGTTCGGTGCCCGGCAGGGCCGTCGACGAGCCGCTCGCGGTGACGACCACGGACGCGGCCGGGTCGAGCGCGCCGAACCAGACGGCGTGCTGACCCACCCCGAGCTTGATGCCGGCCATGCCGCCACCGCTGCGCCCCTGTGGACGCACGCCGGCCGCGCCGAAGTGGAGCAGCTGGGCGTCGCTGCTGATGAAGCACAGCTCCTCGTCGCCGGTGCGTAGCTCCACCGCGCCGATGACCTCGTCGCCCTCCTTGAGCCCGATCACGTCCCACTCGTCCTTGGCCAGCGCCTCGGGGTTGACCCGCTTCACCACTCCCTGGCGGGTACCGAGCGCGAGCCCGGGTCCGTCGGTGCGGAGGGCGCACAAAGACAGCACCCGCTCGCCTGCGTCGAGAGACCGGACCAGGTCGAAGGGCAGCCCGCCCTGGAGGTTGGGGTGGTTCGCCGACGGTGGCAGTGCGGGCAGGTCGAGCACGCTGAGCCGTACGACGCGCCCGCGCGAGGTGACGGCACCGATCTCGCCGCGCGCGGTCGTGCGGACGGCCGAGACGATCACGTCGTGGTTGGTCCGTGCGCCGTCGGCCGTGGGCAGCTCGTCGGAGGACGACCGGGCGAGCAGGCCCGATGCGGAGAGGTATGCCACGCAGGGGTCGTCGGCCACCTCGAGCGACGTCGCCGCGGCCGAGACCGTGACCCCGGCCGACTGGAGCAGCACGGTACGCCGTGGGGTGCCGAACGTCTTGGCGACCTCGGCGAGCTCGTCCGACACGACCTTCCGCAGCAGCTTGTCGTCGCCGAGGATCGCGTCGAGCCCCTCGATGGTCCGCTCCAGCTCGGCCTTCTCCTTGTCGAGCTCGAGCATGGAGAACTTCGTGAGCCGGCGCAGCGGCATGTCGAGGATGTAGTCGGCCTGCGTGGAGGTCAGGTCGAAGACGCCGATCAGCCGCTCCTTGGCCTCGGCGGAGGTCTCGGACGACCGGATCAGCTGGATGACCTCGTCGATGTCGAGGATCGCCACCAGCAGACCCTCGACGAGGTGGAGCCGGTCAGCTGCCTTGGTACGACGGTGGGCCGAGCGCCGTCGTACGACGTCGAAGCGGTGGCCCAGGAACACCTCGAGCAGGTGCTTGAGCCCGAGCGTCCGGGGCTGGCCGTCGACGAGGGCCACCGCGTTGATGCCGAACGTGTCCTCCATCGGCGTCTGCTTGTAGAGCTGCTCGAGGAGCGCCTCGGGGACGAAGCCGTTCTTGACCTCGATCACCAGTCGCAAGCCGTGCTCGCGGTCGGTGAGGTCCTTGATGTCGGCGATGCCCTGCAGCTTCTTGGCCTGGACCAGCGACTTGATCCGCTCGGAGACCCTCTCGGTGCCAACGCCGTAGGGCAGCTCGGTCACCACGATCCCCTGGCGGCGCCCGACCGACTCCACGCGGGCCGTCGCCCGCATCCGGAAGGTGCCCCGGCCGGTCTCGTAGGCGTCGCGGACGCCGTCGAGCCCGACGATCATCCCGCCGGTCGGCAGGTCGGGACCGGGCACGAAGCGCATCAGGTCGTCGAGGGTCGCGTCGGGATGGGTGATCAGGTGGCGCAGGGCCTGGACGACCTCGACCAGGTTGTGGGGCGCGATGTTGGTCGCCATCCCGACCGCGATCCCGGTCGTGCCGTTCACGATCAGGTGGGGGATGGCGGCCGGCAGGACGACCGGCTCGAGCTCGCGGCTGTCGTAGTTGGGCTTGAAGTCGACGGTGTCCTCGTCGATCGAGGCGGTCATGGCGGCCGCGGCCGGCGCCATCCGACACTCGGTGTAACGCATCGCCGCCGGGGGGTCGTCCGGAGACCCGAAGTTCCCGTGCCCGTCGATCGTGGGCAACCGCATCGACCACGGCTGGGCCATCCGCACCAGGGCGTCGTAGATGGCGCCGTCCCCGTGGGGGTGGAGCTTGCCCATCACCTCACCGACGACGCGGGCGCTCTTGACGTGACCGCGGTCTGGCCGCACGCCCATGTCGTTCATCGTGTAGAGGATCCGGCGCTGGACGGGTTTCATCCCGTCGCGCGCGTCCGGGAGCGCCCGGGAGTAGATGACGGAGTAGGCGTACTCCAGGAACGACGCCTCCATCTCCTGCTTGATGTCGGTGTCGAGGATGTGCTCCTCGAAGTCGTCCGGGACGTCCTGCCGGGTCTTGCCGCGTGCCATGGGGGCATTCTCCCCGGTCGCCGGTTGACCCGGTACCGGGGCGCGCCGACCGGGGCTCGGATCTGCTGCGGCCCGAGCACCTGCGTGTCCGGCTCCGCCGCCGAGGCGACGGTCCTCGGCAACCTGCGCGAAACCTCCGACCGGTAGATTTCGCCCGTGACCGCCGCCGACGCCGACGCCTTCGTCGCCCCCCGCCACTGGGAGGCCGACGTCCTGCTGCGTGACGGCCGTACGGCGCACATCCGGCCGATCCGGCCCGATGACGCCGACCTGCTCGTCGACTTCTACAGCCGGGTGTCCGACCAGTCGAAGTACTACCGCTTCTTCTCGCCCATGCCCAACCTGTCCGACCGCGACGTCGCGCGCTTCACCCAGGTGGACCACGTGACCCGCGTAGCGTTCGTGATGCTGCTGTCGGAGCGGATGATCGCCCTCGGCAGCTACGAGGGCCACACGCCCGACAGCGACCACCCGGGCGAGCCGGTCGAGACCGCAGAGGTCGCCTTCTTGGTGGAGGACTCCCAGCAGGGCAGAGGCATCGGGCAGCTCCTGCTCGAGCACCTCGCCCAGGCCGGCCGCGAGCGCGGGATCGTCCGGTTCGTGGCCGAGGTGCTGCCCGACAACCACCGGATGATCCAGACCTTCCGTGATGCCGGCTACCGCCTCGTCAGCGGCTTCGAGGACGGCGTGGTCAGCCTGGAGTTCCCGATCGAGGCGACCGACACAGCCATCGGGGTGATGAGCAGCCGCGAGCACCGCGCGGAGGCGGCCTCCATCGAGTCGTTCTTCAACCCCCGCTCGGTCGCAGTCATCGGCGCCTCGCGCCGCCAGGACACCGTGGGCCGGGCGCTGGTGCGCAACCTCGTCCTCGGCGACTACACCGGCCGGGTGTACGTCGTGAACCCCACCGCCAAGGCGGTGTCCGGGCTCCCGGCGTACTCCACGGTGGCCGACATCCCCGGCGACGTCGACGTGGCCGTGGTGGCCGTCCCGGCCGAGGCCGTCCAGGACGTCGTCCTCGACTGTGCCGCCAAGGGCGTGCGCGGCCTGATCATCATCTCCTCGGGGTTCGCCGAGATCGGCGAGGAGGGTCGGCAGCGCCAGCGGCGCCTGGTGGGGCTGTCGCGCTCCTACGGGTTGCGCGTGATCGGTCCGAACTGCCTCGGCATCGTCAACACCGACCCCAAGGTCAGCCTCAACGCCTCGCTGTCGTCGCTGAAGCCTGCCCGCGGCCGGGCCGGGTTCTTCTGCCAGTCCGGGGCCCTCGGCTCGGCGATCCTGGAGAAGGTCAACAACCGCGGCCTCGGCCTCTCGACGTTCGTCAGTGCCGGCAACCGCGCCGACGTCTCGGGCAACGACCTCCTGCAGTACTGGGAGGAGGACGACTCCACCGAGGTCGTGCTGCTCTACCTCGAGTCGATCGGCAACCCACGGAAGTTCAGCCGGATCGCGCGCCGGGTCTCCCTGCGCAAGCCGATCATCGCGATGCGCTCGGGCCGCACCACCCAGGGCGTGCCGATGGGCCACACGGTCCGCAAGATCGGGGCGCCACCGCAGGCCGTCGACGCGATGTTCCGCCAGGCCGGGGTGATCCAGGTGGACACCCTCGACGAGATGTTCGACGTCGCCCAGCTCGTCGCCCACCAGCCCCTGCCACGCGGTCGCCGCGTGGCGATCGTCGGCAACTCCGACGCGCTCGGGCTGCTGGCCGCCGACGCGGCGGCCTCGGTGGGCCTGATCGTGAGCCGCTCCGTCGCCCTGGGTGCCGACGCGAGCGGGCCCGACTTCGAGGATGCGCTCGACGCCGCCATCGACGACCCCGAGGTCGACTCGGTGGTTGCCGTCTACATCCCGCCGATCGACGTCTCCGGTGTCGAGGTGGCCGACGTGCTGGCGGCCGTGGGCGAGCAGTCCGACAAGCCGCTGGTCTCGTCGTTCCTCGGCGCCGAGGGGGTCCCCGAGCTGCTCCGCGTGCCCGACGTCGCGGGGTCGACAGCCGGGCGCGGCTCGGTCCCGTCGTACCCCGCGGTCGAGGCCGCCGTCCGCGCGCTCGCCTGCGTCGTCGAGTACGCCGTGTGGCTGCGCACCCCGAACGGCCCGACCGTGATGCCCGACGACATCGACACGGCGAAAGCCCGCGGCCTGGTGCAGCGGCTGCTGATCGAGCACCCCGACGGCACCGAGCTCGACGCCGACGACCTCGGCGCGCTGCTGGCGGCGTACGGCATCCGGCTCTGGGAGGCCCGTCCGGTCACGACGCTCGCTGCGGCGACCAAGGCCGGCCGGGACCTGGGCTGGGACGTCGTGCTGAAGGCCACCACCGACCGGCTGCGCGAACGGCCGGACCTCGCCCACGTGTGGCGCAACATCGACCGTCCCGCCGAGATGAAGGACGCGTGGGAGTCGCTGGGCCAGCTCATCGACGACTCCGACAGTGCGGGCTTCGTCGTCCAGAAGAACGCTCCGCCCGGCGTACCCCTGAGCATCCGCAGCATGGAGGACCCGCTCTTCGGTCCGGTGGTGTCGTTCGGCATCTCGGGGCCGCTCACCGAGCTGCTCGAGGACCGGTCCTACCGGATCCCGCCGCTCGGCGCGCGCGACCCCGCTGCGATGACCCGGGAGATCAAGGCGTCGCCGATGCTGTTCGGCTATCGCGGCTCCGAGGTCGTCGACATCGAGCCGGTCGAGGACCTGATCTCGCGCGTGGCCCAGCTCCAGCACGACCTGCCGCAGGTCTCCTCCCTCGACCTCTCGCTCGTGCTCGCGGGCGCGGACCACTGCAGCATCCTCACCGCGCAGGCCCGGGTCGACCCCGTCTCGGACCCGCGGTCCGACTGGTTCGTACGCCGCCTCCCGGCCGCGGTCGACGACACCATCCCGGGCTGACCACGACGCGGTACCGTCCGGTCATGGCTTCCACCAAGGCCCGGACCGGCCCCGGCGTGGTCGAGCGCACCACCCTGCGCAACGGTCTCCGCGTCGTCCTGCTGCCCGATGACTCGGCGCCGGTGATCGGCGTCGCCGTCTACTACGACGTCGGGATCCGCTCCGAGCCGGAGGGCCGCACGGGCTTCGCCCACCTCTTCGAGCACCTGATGTTCCAGGGCTCCGCGTCGCTGGGGAAGATGGAGCACATCCGTTACGTGGAGTCCTCCGGCGGCTGGCTCAACGGCTCCACACGGCTCGACTACACCAACTACTACGAGGCGCTCCCGGCCCACGCGCTCGAGCGGGCCCTGTTCCTCGAGGCCGACCGGATGCGCTCCCCGGCCGTCACGGAGGAGAACCTCGCCAACCAGATCGCGGTGGTGGAGGAGGAGATCCGGGTCAACGTGCACAACCAGCCGTACGGCGGCTTCCCGTGGCTGACCCTGCCCGCCGTGCTGTTCGAGACCTTCCCCAACGCCCACGACGGGTACGGCGCCTTCGCCGAGCTCGAGAGCGCCACGGTCGACGACGCCCGCGACTTCTTCGCGCGCTACTACGCGCCCGGCAACGCGGTGCTCGCGGTGTCGGGCGACCTGGACCCCGACGCGACGGTGGCTCTCATCGAGCGATACTTCGGCGACATCCCGCGGCGTCGCGTCCCGGCCCGCCCCGACTTCGCCGAGCCCGCTCCCACGTCGGAGCGACGCCAGCAGCACGTCGACCGGCAGGCTCCGGCGCCGGCCGTGGCGCTCGGCTGGCGGGTACCCGACCCGGCCGACCTCGCGGCGTACCTCCCGGTGCTCGCGCTGGCCGGGGTGCTCGGTTCCGGCGACGCCTCACGCCTGACCCGGCGTCTGGTGCATGCCGACCGGACCGCGACCGACGCGGGGAGCCACGTCTCGTTCATGGAGAACCCCCTCGACGTGCGAGACCCCACGGCGCTGGTCGCCGAGGTCCGGCTGCCCGAGGGCGGTGACCCCGACGCGGTGGTCCGGGCGGTCGACGAGGAGATCGCCCGGGTGGCGACCGACGGCGTACCGCCCGACGAGCTCCGCCGGGTCGTGGCGCGCACGTCGGCCGAGCTGCACCAGCTGGCCGACAACGTCATGGAGCGGACCCTCGCGGCCGCGTCGTACGAGCAGCAGCGGGGGAGGGCCGAGCTCGTGTGGGAGGTCCCCGCGATGCTCCGGGCGGTGACACCGGAGCAGGTCACGGCCGCAGCGGCCACCCTCACCCCGACGACCAGGGCCCGCCTCGACGTCGTCCCCGGGAGCCCGTCATGAGCCCCGCGAGCCGGGCCGCCGCACCCCGCGAGGTCCCCGCCCTGGCCGCGCCCCGACGGCCACGGCTGCCCCGGAGCTCCGAACGGGTGCTGGCCAACGGGCTGCGCGTGGTCGCCGTACGACGACCGGCGGTGCCGCTGGTCCACCTGCGCTTGCGGGTCCCCACCGCCACCCGACGCGCCCGCGACATCGGCCGCACCGAGCTGCTCGCCCAGTCGATGCTGCTCGGCACCGATCGACGCTCCGAGGCAGCGCTGGCCGACGCGTTGCAGGCGATGGGCGGCGGGCTGCGTGCGGGGGGAGACCCCGACGGCCTCACCCTCGCCGGCGAGTCACTGGCCCCCGAGCTCGGTGGGCTCCTCGACGTGCTCGGCGAGGTCCTGACCGGAGCCACCTACCCGCGCGCGTTGGTCGAGCGGGAGCGGACGCGGCTGGCCGAGCGCGGACGCCTGCAGCTGTCCCAGCCCCCGTCGGCGGCGGCCGACGTCTGGGCGGCGCGACGCTATGGCGAGCACCCCTACGGCCGCCGGATCCCGCGGCCCGAGGAGGTCCTCGAGATCGCCCCGGGCTCCCTGCGCGCTACGCACGGTCGTCGGATCACGCCGGACGGCGCCGTGCTCGTGATCGTCGGCGACGTCGCACCGGCACGTGCGCTCGACCTGGCCGAGCGGCATCTGGGCGGCTGGGCGGCGTCGGCGCGCACCGACGCGGTGCCGCGAGTGCCCGCGATCGAGACCGGCCCGCTGCTCCTCGTGGACCGCCCCGGCTCGGTCCAGGCGAACCTGCGCTTCGGTGGCGACGCCCCCGACCTGTCCGACCCGTCGTTCCCCGCCGTCCAGGTCGCCGACGCGATCTTCACGGGGCTGTTCTCGTCGCGGCTGATCGCCAACCTGCGCGAGGACAAGGGCTACACCTACGGCTCCTACAGCACCATGCGTCATCAGCGGGCCGGCTCCTCGATCGCGGTGGGGGTCGACGTGGCCACCGACGTCGCCGCTCCCGCCCTGGTCGAGACCCTCTACGAGCTGGGGCGGATCGTCACGCTCCCGCCGCAGCCCGACGAGGTGGAGGCGGCGGTGCAGTACCTCACCGGAACCGCCGTGCTCGGCGCAGCCACCCAGTCCGGCCTCGCCGACACCCTGCTCCAGCTCGTCGTCCGCGGGCTCGACGTGAGCTGGCTGCGTGACCACCCGGCCCGGCTCGCCGCGGTCGACCCGGACCAGGTCCACGCGGCGGCGGCCGCGCTGCTCGCGCCGAGCCGCTTGGTCTGGACCGTGCTCGGGGACGCGGACCGACTTCACGCTCCACTGGCGACCGTCACCGAGGTCACGACGCTCGCCGGTGCGTGACAGACTCGGGCCCATGCAGGGTTTGAAGGAGGCCATCGACCGCACCGGGTACTACCCCGAGGTCGTGGCCGACGGAGTGATGCGGGCCGTGTCCGGCGAGGACGTCGTGTCGTTCTTCGTGCACCACGAGCCGACGTTCGACCGGGACGAGGTACGCCGCCACCTCACGGTGGTCGTGCTCACGCCGAGCCGGCTGATCCTCGCCCACACCGACGAGCACGAGGGCGACGACATGCTGCCCGAGCCCTACACCTCGACCTCCACCGAGGCGATCTCGCTGTCGTCGGTGAAGTCGGTCGTGGTGACTCGCATGGTCACCAACCCCACCGGCGGCCCCACGCCGCCGGCCGAGGCCGTGCTGACCATCGGCTGGGGAGGGGTCGCGCGACTCGACCTCGAGCCGGCCACGTGCGGCGACCCCGAGTGCGACGCCGACCACGGCTACACCGGCACCCTGGCCGCCGACGACTTCTCGATCCGGGTCTCCGCCGCTGCGGACGGCCCCGAGGCGGTCCCGTCCCTGCTGTCCTTCGCGGACTTCCTGTCCGCCCGGACGCAGAGTTGAGCGACTTCCTCGAGCCGGCCTACGGATCGCGCTCCCTGGCCGACGTCCTGCCGGCGGTGTCCCTCGCTCTCGGCGCGACACCCGCCACTGACGCCGTCGCCACCCTCGACCTGCCCCCGGCGCCGGCGTACGTCGTCTTCCTGGTCGACGGTCTGGGGGCAGACCTCCTGGCGGCGCACGCCCATGTTGCGCCGTACCTCTCCTCGCTGCTCACGCCCGAGGCCGTCGCCACGGCCGGCGTCCCGTCCACGACCGCGACCAGCCTGACCTCGCTCGGGACCGGCCTGGTGCCGGGCGCTCACGGCGTCGTCGGCTTCACCTCGCGGGTGCCCGGTTCCGACCGGCTGCTCAACGCGCTCTTCTGGGACAAGGACGTCGACCCGGTGCAGTGGCAGCCGCACCCGACGCTCTTCCAGACCCTCGGGTCCGCGGGGGTCCGCGTCACGACGGTCAACAAACGGGAGTTCCGCGGGTCCGGGCTCACCGTCGCCGCGCACCGTGGGGGCGACTGGATCGACGCCGACCGGGTGGGGGAGCGGGTCGCGGGAGCCGTCACGGCTGCCGCCTCGACACCCTCCCTGACCTATCTCTACGACGGCGACCTGGACTGGACCGGGCACCGCTACGGCGTCGCCTCCGCCCAGTGGCTCCAGCAGCTGGCGTTCATCGACGCCGAGGCCGAGCAGCTGCGCGACGCGATGCCCGCGCACGCCCGGCTGGTCGTGGTCGCCGACCACGGGATGGTCGACTCGCCGGACGACCGACGGGTCGACCTCGACGAGGACCCCGCGTTCCGCCAAGGGGTCGTCCTGATCGGTGGCGAGGCACGGTTCCGCCACGTCTACTGCGCCGGGGGAGCCGTCCCCGACGTCGCGGCCGGCTGGGCGGAGCTGCTCGGCGCCCGGGCCGAGGTGCTGACCCGCGACCAGGCGATCGGCCGGGGCTGGTTCGGCACGGTGTCGCCGTCCGTCCTGCCACGCATCGGCGACGTCGTGGCCGCGGCCCGCGACGACTGGGGCTTGTTCTCCTCGGTCGACTTCCCCTACGAGCTCCGTCTGGTGGGCCTGCACGGGTCGCTGACCCCGGTCGAGATGCGCATCCCGCTGCTCGTGGACTGACCCGCCGTCAGGCCGGGTCGGCGCCGCTCTGCCAGCCCGCGAGCCGAGGACCTCGACCCTGAAGGCGGACGCGAAGGGGTCCTACCAGCGGTGGCTCGCCCACGGCTACCAGCCGAGGGCAGGGTCGTCCGCATCACCGCCGACTTCGCCTGAAGAAGAGCAAGGGAACCCGACGCCCTCGGCTCCCCCATCCAGGAGGCCCGGGGCCTCGAACCACCTGTGTGGAGCTGGTCTACCCGCCCGTCACCGGGCTGACGCGCGTGCTCTTCCGCGCATGGGGTCTCCGGATCCAGCTCGTCGGCGCAGACCGGGTGCCGCTGAGCGGGCCGGTCGTGCTGGCGAGCAACCACGTGAGCTTCCTCGACTTCACGTTGGTCGGGCTGGCCGCCTCGCCGCGGCGGGTCCGGTTCCTGGCCCGGCACGACGTGTTCGCCCATCCGGTCGCCGGACGGTTCCTGCGCGCGATGCGACACGTGCCGGTGGACCGAGAGGCGCCCGCGGCGGCCTACCTCGCCGCCCGTCGGCTCCTCGTGCAGGGTGAGGCGGTCGGCGTCTTCCCGGAGGCCGGCATCAGCCAGGCGTACGACGTGCGAGCGGTGATGCCCGGTGCGGTCGCCCTCGCGGCGGCGACGGGTGCGCCGCTGGTCCCGGTGGCGATCTGGGGACCGCAGCGGGTCGCCACCGCGCGGCGGCCGACCGACCTGACCCGCGGTCGCCCGGTCTCGATCAACGTCGGCGCACCCGTCCACGTGGCGGTCGGTGCGGACGTGGTCGCCGGCACGGTCGACCTCGCGGTGACGCTCCAGAGGCTGCTCGACGGCCTGCAGGCCCTGCCGCGCCACCGGCCGAGGCCGGGGGAGGACGCGCCGTGGCATCCCGCGCACCTGGGTGGTTCGGCACCGACGAGGCGCGCGGCCGAGCCACGCGAGTCGGTCCCGCGCTCGGCGGTCCGGTGGTGGGAGAGGGCGGCGCGTCAGGCCCCGGTGGCGACCGGGCGCGTCGGATCGGAGATCCAGCCGCTCCAGCTGCCGGGGTAGAGCGCGGCGTCGAGCTCGACCAGCCGCAGCGCCAGGATGGTCTGGCAGGCGGTCACGCCCGAGCCGCAGTACGCCGCGACCGGCACGTCCGCGCGGACGCCGAGGGACGCGAAGCGGGAGCGGAGCGGCTCGGGCGACAGGAACCGGCCGAGGTCGTCGGTGTTCCCGGTGAGGGGGGCGTTCACGGCGCCGGGGACATGACCGGCCACCGCGTCGATCGGCTCGGTGTCGCCGCGGAACCGCTCGGCCGCCCGCACGTCGAGCAGCACCCCACGAGTCGGCAGCGCAGCCGCGTCGGTGTCGTCGACGGCGGTGAGGTGGCCCGGCACCCCGGTCCAGTCGCCGGGGAGTGGCGGCCGGGAGGGCTCCGTCGAGACCGGTCGGCCGGCCGCGACCCAGGCCGCGAGCCCACCGTCGAGGACCAGCACGTCCGCATGGCCGTGGTCTCGCAGCAGCCACCACAGGCGCGCGGCCGCGGTGGCCGGACCGGCGTCGTACACGACGACGGTCGAGTCACGGCGTACGCCGGACCGCCGCATTGCCGCCACGAACCGCGCGGGCTCGGGCAACGGGTGACGCCCGCCGGGGCCGGGCGCCCCGGCCAGGTCGTCGTCCAGGTCGACGTAGACCGCGCCCGGGAGGTGGCCGGCGTCGTACTGCTCGCGTCCGGGCGGCCCGGTCGTGGTGAGGCGGGTGTCGAGGAGGACGGCGTCGAGCCCGTCGAGATCCGCGACGTCGAGCAGCAGGCCCGGACGGATCATCAGGACCCGAAGGGGAGCGGCTCGGGGGAGAGGGCGACGGACTGGGCGCGGGCGGCCGTGAGGCGGCGCCGGTGGTGCTGGCGGCACAGCACCTCGTAGGCGACCTCGGCGGGCTCGCCCTCGACCGTGTCGACGTCGCCGACCACGATCACCTCGCCCTCCACGACCATCACGCCGTCCTCGGTCCGGGCGTTGTGGGTCGCGCGCTTCCCGCACCAGCACAGCGCCTCGACCTGGAGCACGTTCATCCGGTCGGCGAGCTCTACGAGCCTGGCGCTGCCCGGGAAGAGGCGGGTCCGGAAGTCGCTGAGGATGCCGAAGGCGAAGACGTCGATCTGGAGCTCGTCGACGACCTTGGCGAGCTGGTCGATCTGGGCCGTCGTGTAGAACTGCGCCTCGTCACAGATCACGTAGTCGATCCTGCCGCCGGCTGTCAGGGAGTCCACGACGTAGCGCCAGAAGTCGAAGTCGTCCTGCACCTCGATGGCGTCGTGGGTCAACCCGAGGCGGCTGGACAGGATGGCCTCGCCGGCACGGTCGTGGGTGGTGAAGATGCGTCCGACCCGGCCGCGCGCGGCGTGGTTGTGGTTGGTCTGCAGGGCAAGCGTGCTTTTGCCCGAGTCCATGGTCCCGGTGAAGAAGTGGAGTTCAGCCATCGCGCCGGATTGTGTCACGGCGCCGGAGTGTTCCGAAGGGCTCGGCCTCCCCGTGTCGGTCGAGCCCTTCGGTGTCCGTGGTCCTCTGCACACCCCTCGGTCCAGAGGTACTACCTGGACGGTAGGGGTCGCTGAGGGACCCCGCGGGTGCTTCGGGACAGGTGCGACCGATCGGTCGGCGCGACTAGTCGCAGGGGGTCAGACGCCGTCGACGGCCGGTTGACCGGCCGTTCACCCGGGCAGCGCCGGGAGGCCGACGACCTTCTACCAGTGCACGCCCTTGAACACCTTGGCGAGCATGATCTGCTCCGACTCGCGGGTGCCGGTCGAGCCCTGGCCCTTGGCGGCGGCGGAGTCGGGGAACACGTGGTAGGCCATGTTGAGCACCCGGAACGCCAGCTTCGGGGCCACCGTGTGGGCCACCGCGCCGACGTTGCCGAGCAGGGTGTTGATCTCGTGGGGACGCTCGACCATCGCCTTGATCACCAGGTCGGCAGCCTGGGCGGGCGAGATCGTGGGGAACTTGTCGTAGATCTTGGTCGGCGCGATCATCGGCGTCCGCACGAGCGGCATGTGGATGCTGGTGAAGGTGATCCCGTCGCCGACGACCTCGGAGGAGACCACGTTGCTCCAGGCGTCGAGTGCGGCCTTCGACGCGACGTACGCCGAGAAGCGCGGCGGGTTGGTCTGGACGCCGATCGAGGAGATGTTCACGATGTGGCCGCGGTGACCCTCGCGCATCTTCGGGATCAACCCCATCACCAGCCGGATCGCGCCGAAGTAGTTCAGCTGCATGGTGCGCTCGAAGTCGTGGAAGCGGTCCTGCGAGAGGCGCAGCGAGCGCCGGATCGAACGCCCGGCGTTGTTGACGACGAAGTCGACGCTCGGCAGGTCGGCCGTGAGCTGCGCGCAGAGCCCGTCGATCGCCTCGAGGTCCGAGAGGTCGCACGCATAGACGTACGCCGTGCCTCCGCGGTTCTCGATCGTCGCCCGGGTCGCCTCCAGCTTGTCCTTGCCCCGCGCGATCAGGACGGGGATGCCGCCGGCCTGGGCCACCTTGAGCGCGGTGACCTGTCCGATGCCAGACGAGGCACCGGTGACCACGACGTACTTCCCGGTCAGCGCCTCGCGCGCGCCGGCGTCGTGCCCGGTCGACTGGTCGAGGTTGTCCTCCCAGTAGCCCCACAACGTGCGGGCGTAGGACTCGAGGTCGGGCACCGCGATCCCCGAGCCGGCGAGCGCCTTCTCGGTACGCCGCGAGTCGAACACCGACCGGAACGAGGTGTGGGCGAGCACCTCGGCCGGGATGCCGATCCGGCCGAGGGTCTGGTCGAGCAGCATCTGCACGGGCCCGGTACGGACCAGGGTGGAGGCGAGCCGCAACGGGCGGAGTGGGCCGGGGACGAGTCCGAGCAGGCCGCCGGCCGTGCTGCGGTCGAGCGGTGTCGCGAACTGCGGGGCGCCCGCAGCGGCGCAGAAGGCGTTGAGCATCTCCACGGCCGGCTGCGGCTCGGGGTTGACGAGGTGGAAGGCCTCTCCGTCGTGCCCCTCGAGATGGGCGAGCCGGTCGAGCGCGGCGGCGACGTAGTCGACCGGCACCAGGTTGGTGTCGCCGAGGTCGACACCGACCAGCGGTAGCCAGGCCGGCAGCGCGTCGCGCAGCATCTTGATCGCGGGGAACAGGTAGTAGGGACCGTCGACCTTGTCCATGGCGCCGGTCTCGCTGTGGCCGACGACGATCGCCGGCCGGTAGATCCGCCACGGCACGGCGGCCTCGTGGCGGACCAGCTTCTCGGACTCGAACTTCGTGCGGTGGTACGGCGAGGGCAGTGCCTGCCCCTCGTCGAACATCGACTCGTCGAACGGACCGTCGTACTCCCCGGCGACCGAGACCGAGCTGACCTGGTGGAAGCAGCCGACCTGCAGCGCCACGGCGAGCTCGAGCGCATGGCGGGTGCCGCCGACGTTCATCGCCTCGTTCGCCTCGTCGTCGGCGGTCATGTCGTAGATCGCCGCGAGGTGGAAGAAGTGCTCGACGTCGCCGCGGTGGTCGGCCACCCACGCCTCGTCGACGCCGAGCCCGTCGGCGCCCAGGTCGCCGATCACGGGGACCACGCGGTCGGTGTCCCACAGCTCGATCATCGTCTGCAGGCGGGGCAGCGAGCCCTGGCGGACCAAGGCATAGACCGTGCCCTGGCGATGGTCGAGCAGCTCCTCGACCAGGTGTCGTCCGATGAAACCGGTGGCGCCCGTCACGAAGTACGACATGGCGAGACCCTACTCGCGCCGTGAGGGCGTCGTACCCCCTCGTCACATGCGTCCCAGCGACGTGGCACTTCCTGCACTTCTCGGGGGTTGCAACGGCTGAGAAGTGCAGGGATCCCCGGTGAGCCGGGTATCCCGACAGACCCCCCAGACCCGGCTCAGTCCTGGGAGCCGCCGCCGCCGCCGCCGAACATGATCTCGTCCCAGCTCGGCACGGAGGCGCGGCCACGGGTCTTCTTCACGGGCTTGCGTGACGGCGGCTCGTGGGGGTGGTCGTCACCGGGCTCGCCGGCCTCGTCTGGGTCACCGGCCCTACCGGCCCCAGCGGCCGCCTCGGTCTCGTCGGTGACGGCCGGGGTGGTGCTGGTGTCGGCGGCGTCGTCCAGGTAGGCCTCGAGCGGGGCCTCTGCGCCGAGGGCGGCGCCCTCCTCGGCGCGGGCCTCCTCGGTCTCGGGGGCCACCTCGAGGGTGGGCTGCGGGGCGGGGTCCTCGCTGACGAGCTCGAGGGCGTCCTCGCCGAGCGGCAGCTCCTCGGGAGGTACGGCGGACAGTCGGCGCCGGCGGGCGGTCGACAGGTCGTCGCCGAGCGGGGTCATGTCGGCCTCGTCCGCCGCGGGCGCGTCGGCCACCTCGCCGAGCAGCCAGTGCGCGTCGTCGTCGTCGGCGACCACGTAGTTGCCGGGGGCGTCGAAGGAGAAGTGAGCCGCTCCGACCCGGTCGCCGGTCGTGTAGGACCCGGTCAGCGTCCACCGGCCGTCCTCACGCCGCCATGCGTCCCAGGCGACGGTGTCGGGGTCGACGTTGCGACCCCGTAGATGGCTGCCGACGGCGTCACCGAGGGTCCGGGCTCCGGCGCCGCTCTCGGTGGGGCGACGGCGGATCGAGGCGCGTTGGGCGCGTTGGGCGACGTGGGCACGCTCGGCCAGCACCGGTGCGGCGTACGGCATCACCTTGTCGACGGACGTGCCGGCGACCTGGGCGACGGACTCCGGGGTCTCCCCAGAGCGGATCCGCGCCTGGATGTCGCGTGGGCGAAGCGTTGAGTCCATCTGCATCTCCAACTGGGCGAGCCGTGGCTGGTCGCCGCGCATGGCGGCCCGGAGCCGGTCGTCGACGTCGACGGTGAACTCCACCCCGGCGTCGCTCACGAGCATGAGCTTCCGGCCGTCCTCGCTCACCCCGGTGAGCCTGAGGTGCACCATGGCCGATCCGCTCCCGTGTCCGCTCCTGCCCGTTCCTGCTCCGGTGCGGCCGAGCCTACGCCAGCGCGACCCCGCGGCCCCGTTGCCGCCACGGCGCGCCCCGCACCTGCCGAGGCAGGCGCTCACCGGCCGGCGTCAGGCGCCGAGGACCCGTTCCAGGTAGGCGTTGGCGAAGACCCGGTCGGGGTCGAGCCGGTCGCGCATCGCCAGGAAGTCGCCGAAGCGCGGGTACGCCGGCGCCAGGTCGGCGGCCGTCCGCGTATGCAGCTTGCCCCAGTGAGGCCGGCCGTCGTGGTCGCGCATCACCCGTTCCATCGCCTCCAGATACGCCGCATGGGTGCGCCAGTCGGAGTGCTGGTGGGTGTGGAAGGCGAGGTAGCAGGAGTCACGGCCGGAGGCTGTCGAGAGCGGGATGTCGTCGGCCGGGGCCACCCGGATCTCGACCGGGAAGCTGATCCGCCAGTCCGACGCGTCGATGACGCGTCGTGCCTCGCGGAGCGCGTCGAGCCCGGCCTCGCGCGGCACGGCGTACTCCATCTCGCGGAAGACGACCCGCCGCGGCGACGTGAAGACGCGATGGGCGACGTCGCTGTAGGTCCGTGGCGAGAGCACGCGGGCGGAGAGCTGGTTCATCCGCGGGATCACGCCGGGCATCTTGTTGGCACCGGCGGTGAGCACCCCGAAGACAGTGTTGGAGAGCAGCTCGTCGTCGACCCAGCCGCGGAGCCGCGAGACCGGTTCGGCCTCCGACACGTCGGCGTCGAGGCGGGTGTTGCGCTTGGTGAGGAGGCGGTCGGTGTGGGGGAACCAGTACATGTCGCAGTGGTGGCTCTCGGCGACCATGTCGTCGAAGGAGCCGAGCGCCTCGTCCCACGACATCGGCTGCTCGACCGCCTCGAGGAGGAAGAGCGGCTCGACCGCGAAGGTCACGGTGGTCAGGATCCCGAGGGCGCCGAGCCCGATGCGCGCGATCTCGAAGACGTCGGGGTTCTGCTCGGGAGTGGCGTCGACGACCTCCCCCGTGCCCGTCACCATCTGGAGCCCGGCGAGCTGGGCGGCGAGCCCCGCGGCGACGCCGCCGGTGCCGTGGGTGCCGGTCGAGGTCGCGCCGGCGAGGGTCTGCTCGGCGATGTCGCCCATGTTGTGCAGCGACAGGCCGAGCCGCTCGAGCTCGGCGTTGAGCACCTTGAGCTGGGTGCCGGCGTACGCGGTGACGGTCATCGCGTCACGGTCGACGCTGATGATCCCGGCCATCCCCTGCGGCCGGAGCATCACGTCGCGGGGGGCGGAGATGGCGGTGAAGCTGTGCCCGGTGCCGATCATCTTCACCGTCGACCGGTCGCGGCGCGCGGCAGTGACAGCCTCCACGACCTCGTCGACGGAGGTCGGGGTCACCACGCTGAGAGGGTCGGCGGACTCGAGTCCTGCCCAGTTCTGCCAGTGCACGCGACGAGCCTAGAGCCCGTGCGTGGCCGGGACCGCGCTAGGGGATCACCGCGCCGGGCGGGGCGGACACGGACTCCGGCCGTCCGGCCGGGGGTGAGCCGAGGGCCAGGCCGGCGACGGCCGCGACCACGCCGGCGCCGAACGCGACGAGGTACGCCGCGCTGGCTCCGTGCGCGTCGATCACCACGCCCGCGAGCGCGGCGCCGGGCGCGAGCCCCGCGGCGATGCCGGTGTGCATGATCGCGATGCCCTCGGTGAGCCGCGGGCCGGGGACCATCTGCTCGGTGGCGGACATCGATGCGATCAGGGTGGGCGCGATCGCGAAGCCGGCGACGAAGAGGGCGATGCCCATCATGACCATCGAGCCGACGAAGGTCATGGGCAGCATCACCAGAGCCAGCGCCGCGCTGCCGACCTGGACCCGGAACACCGCCGGCCGCCGCCAGCGCAGGGTGCCGGTCACGAGCCCCGCGAGCATGCTGCCGAGTGCCCACAGGGCGAGCAGGACCCCGGCGTACGACTTGGCGTGCTGTTCGCCGGAGAACGCGACGGTGGCGACCTCGGCAGCGGCGAACATCGAGCCGAGCGCGAAGCAGACCACCGCCAGCGGCACCACCCAGCGCCACGGCATCGGCGGCCGGGCGCTCGTGTCGTGCCCGGGCGGGTGCGGGTCGGGCTGCGTGCTGCGCTGGGTCGCGAGGTAGAGCGACCCACCCACGCCGCTCACGAACGCGATGGCGAGACCCGCCCACGGACGCCAGGTGGTGGCCAGCACGGTGGCCACGGTCGGGCCGATGATGAAGATCGCCTCGTCGATCACCGACTCCAAGGCGTACGCCGTCTGGATCTCGGTCGCCTCACCCGCGAGCACGTAGGACCAGCGTGCCCGGACGCACGAGCCGATCGGCGGGTACGCCGCGCCGGCCGCCGCCGCGGCCGCGAACGCCGCGAGGTCCGGCCAGCCGGACTGGAGGCTGACCACCAGCAGGACGATCGCGACCCCGAACACCGAGGCGACCACCGGCAGCACGCGCGCCTGCCCCAGCCGGTCGAGCAGGCGCCCCTGCACGATCGCCATCAGGCCGTTGGCGATGGTGTAGGCCGCGGTCAGTGCTCCGGCCAGGCCGTAGGAGCGGCCCAGGCCCGTGACGAGCAGCACGATGCCGAGGGTGTCGATCGAGATCGGGAGCCGGGCGACCATCGCGGTCACACTGAAACGCAGGGCACCGGGACGGCCGAGCACGGCACGGTAGCGGGTGAACATCGTCCGGCGAGCGTAGGGCACGATGGAGCAATGACCCGATCCGACGTCGCGCCCTACGACGCGCTGCTGCTGGTCTCGTTCGGGGGGCCCGAGCGGCAGGAGGATGTCGTCCCGTTCCTGGAGAACGTGACTCGCGGGCGGGGCATCCCGCGTGAGCGTCTGGAGGCCGTCGGGGCGCACTACTCCCTCTTCGGGGGGCGGTCGCCCATCAACGATCTCAACCGCACTCTGCTCGCCGCGCTGCGCGACGACCTGGCTGCGCACGGGATCGACCTCCCGGTCTACTGGGGCAACCGGAACTGGGACCCCTATCTCGCGGATGCGGTCGCCGAGATGAAGGCCGACGGGGTCACCCGGGCGGCCTGCTTCGCGACCAGTGCCTACTCGTCGTACTCCTCGTGCCGGCAGTACCGCGAGAACCTCGCGGCCGCCGCGGTCGAGGGTGGCCCCCAGCTGGACAAGCTCCGGCACTACTTCAACCACCCCGGTTTCCTCGAGCCGGTCGTGGATGCGGTCGTCGAGGCCACCGAGGGCCGCGAGGACGCCCGGCTGCTCTTCGTCACCCACTCGATCCCCGAGTCGATGAACGAGGGCAGCGGGCCGCAGGGTGGGGCCTACCTCGCCCAGCACCTCGACGCCGCGGCGTACGTCGCCGCGCGGGTCGCGGACGTCACGGGTCGTCGGCACGACCACGACCTGGTGTTCTGCTCGCGCTCCGGGCCGCCTCACGTGCCGTGGCTCGAGCCCGACGTCAACGACCACCTCGAGAAGCTGTCCGGCGAGGGGGTCGGGTCGGTCGTGATGATCCCGATCGGCTTCGTGTCCGACCACATGGAGGTGGTCTACGACCTCGACACCGAGGCGATGGCGACCGCCGAGCGGCTCGGCCTGGACGCCGTCCGGGTACCGACCTCGGGGGCCGACGCACGGTTCGTGGCGATGGTGCGCGAGCTGCTGCTCGAGCGGGCCGCGGTCGAGCGTGGGGAGACCGTCGAGCGCGCGGCGGTCGGCCGCTGGCCGGCATGCTGGGACCGCTGTGCCGCAGACTGCTGCCCCAACCCGCGAGCCCCCCTGCCGGCCCTCAGCCAGCTGCCGCCGGGCGTGCGGCCCGAGGGTGTGCCCCCGCCCGGTGTGACCGCGTGACGGCCGCGGATCCACAGGCCCTGCTCGAGCTCGCCCTCGCGACGGCGCGCGAGGCCGGGGAGCTGGTCGTCCGGCTCCGCAGCGAGGGGGTCGAGGTCGCGGGCACCAAGTCGAGCCCGATCGACATCGTCACCGAGGCCGACCGGGCCTGCGAGGTCCTGGTCCGCGAGCGCCTGCTCGGCGCCCGGCCCGACGACGGGATGGTCGGCGAGGAGGGCAGCGCGCGCGAGAGCGCGAGCGGTGTGGTCTGGATCGTCGACCCGATCGACGGCACCGTGAACTACCTCTACGGCCTGCCGCACTTCGCGGTCAGCATCGCCGCCGAGCAGGACGGCGAGGTCGTGGCCGGGGTCGTGCTGGCACCCGTCCTCGGGCTCGAGTACGTCGCCAGGGCCGGTGGTGGCGCCACCCTCAACGGGCAGCCGATCCGCCCCCGGCCCGTCGTACCCCTGGCGGAGCGGCTGGTCGGTACCGGCTTCAGCTACGAACAGCCGGCCCGGGCCCGCCAGGCCGGCTACCTGGCGCGGATGCTGCCCAGGATCCGCGACATCCGCCGGCTCGGCTCCTGTGCGCTGGACATCTGCGGCGTGGCCGCGGGCCAGCTCGACGCCTACGTCGAGGAGGGCGCCCACATCTGGGACCACGCCGCGGCAGGGCTGGTCGCGGCCGAGGCGGGAGGCACCCTCGAGGTGACCCGGTCGCCGGGCGGAAAACGGCTCCTGATCTGCGCACCGGAGGACGGTTTCGCCGAGTTCCGGGCCGTCGTCGTCGACGCCGGGTTCGTGCAGGGAGAGGGCCCGAACGGGGCATTGAGCGCGGGGACTGCGGCCGGGGAATAGCCGGCCGTCACCTTCTGTTCATGAGACACGGCGCTCCCGGGGATGCAGTCCGGACGGGCATGGTGCACAATCTGGCGCGCTGAACGATCGGCGCCACGACCTCACCACGGAGGTCACGGGCGCGGGATGGGGAGAGAGAACACAACGCATGGCCACCGATTACGACGCCCCTCGCAAGAACGAGGAAGACCAGTCCGAAGAGAGCATCGAAGAGCTCAAGGCGCGTCGGCACGACAAGAACTCAGGCAAGGTCGATGAGGACGAGGCGGAGGCCGCCGAGTCCTTCGAGCTGCCTGGTGCCGACCTGTCCCACGAAGAGCTCGCAGTCGAAGTGATGCCCCGCCAGGAGGACGAGTTCACCTGCATGAGCTGCTTCCTGGTGCATCACCGCAGCCAGCTCGCCGACGCCAAGAGGCTGATCTGCCGCGACTGCGCCTGACCGTCGAGCGCTGACGCGCGCGACCCGAGATGACCGAAGCCCGCCCGGCTGACCCGGGCGGGCTTTGTCTTGTGCGGTGGTTCGCGACGAACGAGCGGGCCGCGTGGGCACGGGCAGGCCGCCGAGCTCGAACCACGGGGGATTGCAGGCCCGGCTAGTCCTTCTGGAGCTGT
>Ga0302254_10000024_pt1 | contig 25115 bp, 29 predicted proteins | sample I_Fen_E1_4_FD_194573 | JGI IMG/M metagenome (GOLD analysis project Ga0302254, IMG submission 194573) | Peat permafrost microbial communities from Stordalen Mire near Abisko, Sweden - I_Fen_E1_4 | ecosystem: Environmental > Terrestrial > Soil > Wetlands > Permafrost | place: Sweden: Abisko... | reverse complement strand
GCGCTGCTTGGTCGGGCGGACGTCATGCACGCCAGCCTAGGGGGGTGTCAGGCTGGCGCCGCGGCAGCGGGCGCACAGATCGTGGCCGTCTGGGGGGATCGGCCTCGGGCGCACCACCGCCGGGATCATGGGCGGGTCAGCGCGGCAGCCCCAGCGAGGCCGCACAGGCCGGCCAGGCGCCGTAGCCACCACTGGCGTTGCGGATCTTGGTCGCGATAGCGATCTGGGTCCCCCGAGAGGCGTTGCTCGGCAGACCGGAGCCGCCGTTCGCCTGCCAGGTGCCGAGCGAGAACTGCAGCCCGCCGTAGTAGCCGTTGCCGGTGTTCGTGGCCCAGTTGCCGCCCGACTCGCATTGCGCGAGGCGGTCCCAGACGGTGTTGCCGCCGGCGAAGTTGGTCGTCGCCACGCTCTTGGTACCGACGCGCTCGATCTGGGCGACCGGGGCGCGGAGCACCTGCTGGCTGAGCACCGTGCGGGCCACCAGGTGGCCGTTGCGGAAGACGATCCGGTAGGTCACGTTGCGCGACCCGTCGTGACCGGCGCGGACCACCGTGCTGCGGCCCTGCAGCATCGAGGAGTCGTCGCGCGTCACCGTGCTGTAGCCGACCGCCTCCCCGGACACCTGCTTGTGCACGATCCGGACCCGGGTCAGCACGAGCTTGTCGCCGTCGCCGATCTCGTGGTGGAGGCCGGGGCGGACGATGTCGTGCTTGCCGAGGGTCACGCCCAGCGCCTTCAGCGCCTGTGCGACCGTCACCGCCGGGACGGTCTGGTGGACCGGGTGCTTGCCGCCGATCACGAACGTGAGCGACTTCGGAGTGGCCACGGTGATCCGCAGACCGTCGCGGGTGATGCCCGCGCCGCGGCTGACGGACAGGTGCGCCCGGTCGAAGCTGCGGTTGATCTCGTTCAGGGCTCCGCGCACGTCGGTGGCGGTCACCCAGTACGTCGACGTGGTGCCGTCGACGTTCAGCTGCAGCGGCTTGCCGTAACGCACTGCGATCGTGGTGCCGTCGGAGACGGGCTGGTCGACGGAGGGCGCGACCTCGTCGTGGCTCTGCAGCGTGATGCCCTGGTCCGAGAGGACCGCTCCGACCGTGTCACCGGTCGCGGTCACGTGCTCGATGTGGCCGTCCACGTTGAGGGTCACCGACGTGCCCATGGACGCGTAGCCCACGGTGGTGCCGATCACTGCTGCGGCGGCGACCGCCGCGGCACCGACCAGCGCTGCCTTGCTCTTGCTGATGCGTGCGAGCTTCTGGCGCACAACTCTCCAGACGTCGTACTCCCCGGGCCTCGGGACGGCACCTCGCGCTCTCGCACGCCTTCACAGAGGCCGGGGGACGGCATCCATACAAGGGAGCCACACACACGTGCGCAGCCACGGCGCCGGTCGAAATCACCCGATCCCGGCCAACAGTCACAAGACCATACGGACGTCTCCGCGGTCTCCCAACTCCTCGGACACCGTAGGTGAGTCAACGTGAGCAGCGTCTCGTTGTCCGAAACCCGCTAGAAAACGCTCCTACCAGGCGCCGCCGAAGGCGCGGTCCGTGGTGGCGTCGATGGCCGCGCAGAGCGCCGTCAGGTCGTCGCCGCGGACCTCGGCCATGGCCCGGACGGTGACCGGGACGAGGTACGACGCGTTGGGGCGACCGCGGTAGGGCGTCGGCGTGAGGAACGGCGCGTCCGTCTCGACGAGGACCCGGTCCAGCGGCGTGATCGCCAGAGCGTCGCGCACGGGCTGGGCGTTCTTGAAGGTCACCGTCCCGGCGAAGCTGAGGAACGCGCCGCGATCCAGGCAGGCACGGGCGAAGCGCGGGTTGCCGGAGAAGCAGTGCATCACCCAGCGCTCGGGCGCCCCCTCGGCATCGAGGACGTCGAGGATCTCGTCGTGAGCGTCGCGGTCGTGGATCACGAGGGTCTTGTCCAGTCGCTTCGCCAGGTCGATGTGCCGGACGAACGACTCCACCTGGGCGTCGCGGCCCTCCGGCCCGGTCCGGAAGTGGTCGAGCCCGGTCTCACCGACAGCACGGACCTTCTCGTGCGCCTGCGCGAGGCGCTCGATCTCGGCGAGCGCCTCGTCGAGCCGCCCTTCGACGGCGAGCCGGGGCGCCTCGTTGGGATGCAGAGCAACGCCGGCGACCAGGGAGTCGTGCTCGCGAGCGGCGTCCACCGCCCACTGCGCTCCGGGCAGGTCACAGCCGATCTGGACGATCCGGCGTACGCCGACCTCCGCGGCGCTGGCCAGCGCGTCGGCGGTCGGGAGCCACGCCCCGTCCTCGATGTCGAGGTGGCAGTGGTTGTCGACGACCGGGTGCGGCAGGGGCTCGGGCGCCGGCGGCCGTTCCCGGTCGCGCCCGCGCCCGGGCTCGTCCTCGACGGTACGGCTCCGCGTCGGCTCGTTCATCCGGGGTCCTCCTGCCCGATCTGGTGGACGGCGTCGTACACGACCCGCTTCGGTACGCCCGCCCGCCCGGCCACCGTCTTGATCGAGTCCTTGCGCGACTCGCCCCCTCGCTCGAGGTCGGCGACCGCGGCGCGCAGCGAGTCGCCGTCCGCAGCGACCGAGGCCGGGCTCGCGCCGCAGACCACGATCGTGACCTCGCCGCGGACCCCTTCCTCGGCCCAGACCACGAGGTCGCCGAGGGGTCCGCGTCGTACCTCCTCGTGCGTCTTGGTCAGCTCGCGGCAGACCGCCGCTGCCCGCTCCGGCCCGAAGGCCTCCGCGAGCGCAGCCAGCGCCGCGGCGGTGCGGTGTGGCGCCTCGAAGAACACCAGGGTCCGCTCCTCCGTCGCCAGCCCGGCCAGCCGACGCGCCCGCTCGCCAGCCTTGCGTGGCAGGAACCCCTCGAAGCAGAAGCGGTCGACCGGGAGGCCGCTCACCGCGAGCGCGGTCAGCACGGCCGAGGGACCGGGTACCGCCGTGACGGCGACGCCCGCCTCGACCGCGGCGACGACGAGCCGGTAACCCGGGTCCGACACGCTCGGCATCCCGGCGTCGGTCACGAGCACCACGCGGTCCCCCGCGACGAGCCGCGCGACCAGCCCCGGCGTACGGGCGGCCTCGTTGCCGTCGAAGTACGACGTGACCCGGCCCTTCACGTCGACACCCAGATCGGTGGCCAGACGCGCCAGGCGACGGGTGTCCTCCGCGGCGATCACGTCGGCCCCGGCGAGCTCCGCCGCCAGCCGCGGTGGGGCGTCGGCGGACTGACCGATGGGCGTGGCCGCGAGCACCAGGACGCCGGTCGGGGAAGCCACGTCACCGATCATGTCAGCCTGGGAGGGGCACGTAGAGTGCAGCACCGTGACGACCCCAGCCACCGCGAGCCGTGCGGGCCGCCGGATGGAAGGGTTGTCCTACGACGACGACGGCAACGCCGTGCCGCTGGCCGGGGAGCGCGCACGCAGGCGCCGTTCGCTCGAGGACCCGTTCATCGGCTGGACCGCGACGCTCTCGATCACGCTGCTCGGGCTGTTCCTGCGCCTGTGGAAGCTCGGCACGCCGCACGCCTTCGAGTTCGACGAGACGTACTACGCCAAGGACGCCTGGTCGCTGTGGCACTTCGGCTACGCCCGCGACTACATCGACAACGACGGCGGGGTCGCCAACAAGCACATCCTCGCCGGCCAGACCACCGGCCTGTGGAAGCCCGACGCGTCGATGGTGGTGCACCCCGAGGTCGGCAAGTGGCTGATCGGCCTGGGCGAGAAGACGTTCGGCTTCACCCCGCTCGGCTGGCGCGTCGTGCCGGCGGTCGTCGGGACGCTGCTGATCCTGGTGATGATCCGGTTCGTACGGCGCCTCACCGGCTCGACCCTGCTCGGCTGTGTCGCCGGCGTGCTGCTGTGCTTCGACGGCCTCGAGTTCGTGCTCTCACGGCTCGCCCTCCTCGACATCTTCGTGGCGTTCTTCGTCCTGTGTGCGGTGCACTGCCTCGTCCTCGACCGGGACTGGTACCGCGCCAAGATGGCCTCGCTGGTGCCCGGACAGATCAACGACACCGGCGACTGGGGCCCGGTCAGGGCGCTGCTGTTCCGGCCGTGGCTCCTCGTCTCGGGCATCTGCTGGGGCCTGGCCTGTGGCAGCAAATGGGAGGCCGCCTACCCGCTCGCGGCGTTCTCCCTCCTGGCCGTCGCCTGGTGCGCGGGCGCCCGTCGTTCGTTCGGAGTCAGCTTCTCCGGCGTCCGGGCGCTCGTCGTGGACGCTCCGTCGGCGTTCGTGCACCTCGTGCTGGTGGGATTCATCGTGTACGTCGCGACCTGGACCGGCTGGCTGATGCACTCCAGCCAGTACGTCGAGTACCTCTCCGACAGCCAGTACACCCACTACGTCTCGGGTGGCTCGGACTGCGGGAAGCACATCACCTTCGACAACTCCAAGCACTGGCCGACCGCCGACCAGCCGGTCAAGCACGGCCTCCCGGGCCTCGTGCAGGGCCTCGACTCGCTGATGCACTACCACCGCGACGTCTACGTCTTCCACACCCACTTCCTGACCGGGTGCACCCATACCTACGCGTCCCAGCCGCGCGGTTGGCTGCTGCTCAACCGACCCGTCGGGGTCGACGCGCAGACCGGCATCAAGCCCGGCACCGACGGCTGTGGCGCACCCCAGGGCAGCGACTGCCTGCGCCAGGTACTGCTGCTCGGCACGCCGGCGCTGTGGTGGGGCGGCGTCCTGGCCATCCTCTACGCGGTGGTGATGTGGGTCGGGCGGCGGGACTGGCGGTTCGGGGTCGCCGTGGTCGGCGCCGCGTCGACGTGGCTCCCGTGGTTCCTCTACGACGGCCGCCCGATCTTCAGCTTCTACTCGATCATCACCCTCCCGTTCCTGGTGCTGGCCATCACCCTGGCCCTCGGCCAGATGCTCGGCACGTCGCGCGAACCGACCCCGCGGCGGACGGTCGGCGTCGTGATCGCCGGGTCGTACGTCGTCCTGGTGATGCTGAACTTCGCGTGGTTCTGGCCGATCTACACCGACGGCCTGCTCACCCACGCCGAGTGGCTCCAGCGCATCTGGTTCTCCCGCTGGATCTGACCGCCGTTCGGCCGAGCCTGCCCGAGGGGACGACGCGGCTCGAAACCGCGCTCAGTCCGCGTCGTGCCGGCCCAGGAAGTCGAGGGCCGCGTCGGCGACGCCGGGCCAGCCCGAGTCGATGACGAGCGAGTGACCACGGCCCTCGATCTCGACGATCTCGGTCGGGTCGGAGTGCCGGCGCTGCTTCTTGTACGCCGCGTTGGCGAGCGCCCAGGGCACCGTGTGGTCCTTCTCCCCCGAGATGATGAGCAGGGGCCCACGGTCCGGGTGCTTCACGTCCACCCGCGTCTGGGCCCGGGGGTTGAGGTTGGCCGTCGCCGCCTGGAACAGCGGGATCCCCGAGCACGGGACGGCGTACTCGTCGTACAGGCGGCGCGCCTCGGCCGCGTCGACGGCGTTGGTGAAGGCGTAGCGGAACTGTGCCTCGCTGAGCATGACCTGGCTGCGGTAGTTCAGCGGGTTGAGCAGGACCGGGGACGACGCGCGCAGCGCGGACAGCGGCAACGGGAGGACGCCCTTGAACGGCGCCGGGTCGATCGCCACCGTTGCCCGGGCCAGGCCCTGGCCGGCGAGCTGCTGGACGACCAACCCGCCGAAGGAGTGGCCGATCAGCACAGGAGGGGTCGAGAGCCGCTGCGCGACCTCGGCGACGTGCTCGGTGACCATGGCGACGGAGGTGCCGGCGAAGGTCTCCGGGTGAGCCCGGGCCGCCTCGACCGTGTCCGGGTCGCCGGGCCAGTCGGCCGCGAGGGCGGCGTACCCCTGCTCCTCGACGAGCTCCTGCCACGGTGACCAGCTGCTCGGGAGCAGCCACAGCCCGTGCACGAACACCACCGGCTGGCGCCCGGACTCGTTGACCCGCGCGACCTCGGTGACCTCTCGCTCGCTCAGCGCCATGTGACCTCGCCCTTCCACTCGCGGCCGGCCCGCCCGGGGTCGCCCTGGCCCGTCCCGATCGTGGCAGGCACCGCGCGCGTTGGCTATCGCCGGTCCCGCGCGCTCGGGACTTCCGGCACCTGACCCGGGCGGGCGCCGCGCCTAGGCTCGAGCCATGTCCGCCGCCGACACCGTCGCCCGTCAGGTCGACGCCTACAACGCGCATGATCTCGAACGCTTCCTCGCCTGCTACGCCGACGACGTCGTGGTCACGTCGGGGAACGGTGACGTGCTGCTGGAGGGCATCGACGCGGTCCGGGCGCAGTACGACGAGTGGTTCAGCCGGCTGCACGACCTGCATGCCGAGGTCCACCACCGGATCGAGCGCGGAGCGTGGGTCGTCGACGACGAGCACGCGACCGCCGAAGGCCTCGACGTGGAGGCCCTGGTGGCCTACCACGTGCGCGACGAGCGGATCGACCGCGTCGTCCTGATGACGGCCGAGCCCGAGGCGTAGCCGCTACTGGTGCCCGGCGATCCCGCGCGGTACGTAGTCCGCGCCGAGGTCTGCGAGCTCGTCGTCGGTGAGCGCGAGGTCGACCGCGGCCACCGCGTCGGCGAGGTGCTCGGGCTGGGTGACCCCGACGATCGGTGAGGTCACCGCCGGCTGCGCGAGCAGCCAGGCCAGCGCCACCTGTGCCGGCGCGACGCCGCGCCGCTCGGCGACGGCCAGGACCTTGTCGACGACCGCAGCGTCCTCGTCGCGGTAGAGCGACGACCCGAACTCGTCGGTCTCGGAGCGGCTCGTCTGCGTGTCCCACGGACGCGTCAGCCGCCCGCGCGCCAGAGGACTCCACGGGATCACCCCGACGCCCTGGTCCTGGCAGAGCGGGAGCATCTCCCGCTCCTCCTCCCGGTAGATCAGGTTGTAGTGGTTCTGCATGGAGACGAACGGCGTCCAGCCATGCGTCTCGGCGACGTGCTGGGCCTTGGCGAACTGCCAGGCGTACATCGAGGACGCCCCGAGGTAGCGGGCCTTGCCGGCTCGCACCACGTCGTGCAGGGCCTCCATGGTCTCCTCGATCGGCACGGCCGGGTCCCAGCGATGGATCTGGTAGAGGTCGACGTAGTCGGTCTCGAGCCGGGCGAGGCTGGCATCGATCTCCTGCAGGATCGCCTTGCGCGACAGACCGGCGCCGTTCGGGCCGGGACGCATCCGCCCGTGGACCTTGGTGGCGAGGACCACGTCCTCCCGGGCGGCGTGCTTCCACAGCGATCGTCCGGTATACTCCTCGCTCGTGCCGCCCGAGTAGACGTTGGCGGTGTCGAAGAAGTTGACGCCCGCGTCGAGCGCGGCCGTGATCGTCTCCTCGGCGAACGCCTCGTCACGAGTCCAGGGCCGGCCGACACCGCCATCTCCCCAGCTCATGCACCCGACGGTGATCCGCGAGACCTGGAGCCCGGTGCTACCGAGCGTGGCGTACTGCATGTGCCCTCCTCCGAGTCGGTTCCCCTCCACCTTGCCACGCGGCCGTCCGCGTTGCCGCCGCGTGCCGCGTGGGCGGAGCATGGAGTCCCCGTCCCCCAGCGAGAGGCCCGCACCCCCATGACCCGGAAAGCCGTCGCCACGACCGCCGCTCCAGCCGCCCTCGGGCCCTACAGCCAGGCGATCGTCGCCCAGGGGCTGGTCTTCTGCTCGGGCATGCCCGGCATCGACCCGGCCACCGGAACGGCCCCCGAGGGGATCGAGGCCCAGACCGACCAGGCGCTGACGAACCTCGAGGCGGTCCTGACCGCCGCCGGCTCGTCGATGGCACATCTGGTCAAGACGACGATCTTCTACGCCGACGTCGAGGACTTCCCGGCGCTGAACGCCGTCTACGAGAGGTTCATGCCGGATCCGCCGCCGGCGCGATCGGCGCCGGCGCACGTACGGCTGCCTCGCGGTCTCCTGGTCTCGATCGACGCCATCGCAACCGTGGACGAGGGCTGAGCAAAATCGTCATCTCCGCTGCTCAGAGCGGGTGACGGGTGAGATCCTGGCTCAACACCGGGAACACGTCACGCGTGCGTCTGAGCGACGCACGCGTGACGCCTAGCCCCCCGGCCAAGCACGTGCATTCTAACCGTGGTGCTACGTGGTGCCGAGCCCCCCAGCTCGTGACCGATCGTATGTGTCGCCCTAGTCAGAACGGACCATGCGGAACGAATTTGCCAGCAATCTTCCCCGGTTTGGCACATTTAGTGACCACAAGTGCCTTTCATCGGTCACAATCAGCGAATGGACTCCGCTGACGCAGCGCTGCTCAAGGAGATTGACCCTGCTCAACTGGGCGATCGGCTGCGCGCTGCGCGCGTGGCGAAGGGCTGGACACAGACTCACCTGGCGGGTGAACACATCTCCGTCGGCTACGTCTCCCGTATCGAGTCGGGGCAACGGCGGCCCAACGCCGCGGTCCTCGACGACATGGCCACGCGCCTCGGCGTGCCGGTCGACCATCTGCTGCGCGGCGTCACCGCCCGCGAGTACGACGAGATCAAGCTGACCCTCGACTTCGCCGAGCTCTCCCTCGAGTCGGGTCAGCATGTCGAGGCGGAGTCGCAGGCGCGTCAGGCGCTCGACCGGGCCCTGGTCGGCGCCCAGGAGGAGCTCGCCTTCCGGGCTCGCTACCTGATCGCCCGCGCCCTGGAGAACGTCGGCGCGATGGACGACGCCATCCTCGAGCTCGAGCCGCTGGTCGTGGCGCGCGAGGGTGGCCTTCTCCGGATCAAGTGCGCCATCGCGCTCAGCCGTTGCTACCGCGAGTCCGGAGACTTCGTCAAGGCGACCGAGGTCGGCGAGAGGGTCCTCGCTCAGCTGGCCGGCACCCCGCTCGACAGCTCCGACGAGGCCGTGCAGATGGCGGTCACCTTGGCCGCCGCGTACTTCGAGCGCGGCGACTCGGGGCAGGCCGTGCGTACCTGCCGCAAAGCCGTGACGAAGGCCGAGGGGCTCGCGTCCCCGACCGCACGAGCGTCGGCGTACTGGAACGCCAGCATCGTCGAGGCGCAGCAGGGGTTCGTGAGCAACGCCGTGCCCCTGGCCGAGCGCGCCCTGGCGCTGCTCTCCGAGGGGGAAGGTGGGCGCAACCTCGCCCGGCTGCGCAACACGCTGGGCTCGATGCAGCTGCGGCTCGACCCGCCGAACATTGCCGAGGCCCAGGCCAACCTCGACCAGGCCGCCGAGGAGTTCGTCTGGTGCAGCGCCAGCGCCGTCGACATCGGCAACAACGAGCTGGCGCGGGCTCGGGCCTTCTTCCTTCAGGGCCGGACGCTCGACGCCTCGGACCTCTGCGCGAGCGCATTGTCCACCGTCGAGCTCGGCGCCCCGCTCCTCGCGGCAGACGTCCGGACGCTGCAGGGCCAGATCGCCCTGTCAGAGGGTGACCTCGAGGGGGCCAAGAACTCCTACCGCCATGCGGTCATGTTGTTGTCCGGCGTCGGCGCAGATCGCGGTGCCGCCCAGCTCTGGTTCGAGCTGGCCAGCCTGCTCGAGGACGTCGGGGACTACGAGGCCGCGCGGGAGTGCTATCGGAGTGCGGCCGCGTCCGCCGGGCTTCGCGCTCGACCGGGCGTTCGCGTGCAGATGCATCAGCAGGCGACAGCCCGCTGATGCAGTCTTCCAGGTCGCGCTGCTCGACTCTCCAAACCCGAGCGGATCGACCGGAAGGTCAGACGGTCAGCAGCACCAGGTCTCGCCACGCATCTGCGTGATGGTGGTCTTGCCCGAGTGATCCGCCGATGCCGCCGGCGAAACCGCGGCCATGCCCAGCGTCGCCACGAGGGCGGTGGCGAAAGCGGCGATCTTCATCTTGGTCTGACGTGCCATGTCAAAGTCTCCCTGTGTGGTACCGGTCCCGAGCTCCGCATGAAGCATGGAGCATGCCGAGGCAAATTTGGAAGTCTTGACATTCGCTGGAGTGTCGGCGGGACCCACTTTTCCGCGTGATTTTGGTCCCTCTCCACGCCTGAATCACGCGTGGAGAGCGCTCCCGAGGACCGCTTTCGTAAAATCATCGGAGTTTTCGCGATTCCCGCTTCCAAGGGGGCAACCCGTGTAAACTTGAGGCAACATCAGGGGGCAACCCCCCAGCCTCCCGATGGAGACCTCGCAGGCGCCAGCCCCCCAGGCCCACTTGCAAGGTCCGCGACCGGATCCGTCCAGTCGTGCCAGACCCCCCGCATTCGTGCGGGGGGTCCGTCAATTTCGGCCCGCCTCGCCGGCCCCCGTCCGGACCTCGGTCCCGGGCCCTCCGGGCACTCCGCCTCTACGCGTCCGCGACCACGTCCCGTGCACTGGTGGCATGACCCGACCGGCCCGGACGCCCGCCGCGGCTCTGCTCGTCGTGACCCTGCTGTCCCTGGTGCTCTCGGGCTGCATGATGACCTCGCACCGGACCCTCGCCGGACCAGGGATGATGACCCGGATGGGCCAGGGGTCGAACCGGTGCTCGCACGCCGCCCCTCGAGTCGGCACCAGGGTCGACGTCGTCCTGATGGACATGGGTCGGCACACCATGATGTCCGGCGCCGTGGCCGGGCAGATGCCGCTCCACGGGCGCCAGGTGTTTGGGATGATGCACGGCCGGATGATGCTGCGGGCGGCCCCGCGCGTCGTACCCGCAGGTCAGGTGACGTTCGTCGCCGTGAACCGCGGGTCTCGGGCCCATGAGCTGGTGGTCCTGCCACTCGGTCCGGGCACCTCGATCGGCCGTCGTACGGTCGGCTCGGACCCGGCCGTGGACGAGAGCGCATCGCTCGGCGAAGCCTCGCGCTCGTGCGGGGCCGACGAGGGAGACGGCATCCGGCCCGGGGCCGTGGGTTGGACCACGCTCAGGCTCACCCCTGGCCGATATGAGCTGGTCTGCAACCGTCCGGGGCACTACGCGCACGGCATGTACGCCGAGCTCGTCGTCCGCTGACGCGGCTCACCAGAGCCCGTGGACCGGACCGACGAAGAAGAGCGCGACGAGGCCACGACGGCGAGGACGGTCGCGCTCCATGAGTGCCCGCCAGTGTCCAGCTCAGCGCGAGAGGGGCGGCGGGAGCCCGAGGTTCCCCTCGACGTCGGCGAAGCCGCTCAGGTCCTGGTGCGACCCCGACAGGTGGTTGGCCAGTGGCATCGTCAGGCCGAGCTGGACGAACGTCCAGATCACGGCGAAGCCCAGCATCCGCAGCGCCAACGGCCCGGCCGGCACCCGCTGCAGGCCGAGCGAGCCGGGGCCCTGACGTCGTACGGCCAAGGACACCGCTGCCAGGGCGAGCAGGACCAGGCTCGGGATCAGCAGGTCGAGCAGCACCGCCGCCGTGCCGGCCAGGGCCTCGGCCGCCGCGACACCGGCCCACAGCCGACCGGGCGGGCTGTCGCTCCGGCCAGGTGCCGGTGCACACGAGCGCTAGGGCACGTAGCGGCGGGCGCCGACGTACTCGCTGCTGAGCGGCTGCTCCGAGACTCGGGCGATCTGGACCGGCTCGCCGGTCCGGGGCGCGTGGATCATGTCACCGCCGCCGATGTACATGCTGACGTGGTGGACGAGTCCGTCGCTGGCGTAGAAGAGCAGGTCACCCACGTGTCGGGTGGCCGTGTGGCGGCCGTGGCGTGACTGGGGCAACGCGTCACGGGGTATCCGGATGCCGTGCACGCGGTAGTCGAGCCAGGTCAGCCCGGAGCAGTCCAGCCCGAACCCCGAGAGGCCGCCCCAGAGGTACTGCAGGCCGAGGAACGACTTCGCCGTCCGCCGGAGGCCGACGCGCGTTGCCGCCAGGGCCGCATGGCCCGGAGCACGGACGACCACCGCGCCGCTGGCCAGCCGGCGAGTGACACCTCGCGGCGTCAGGACGCGCACGTAATGGCCCACCCGGCCCAGTGCGGGGAGCCTCGTCCCGACGCTGATCTCGATGATTCGCGCGTTGTCGCCGCCGTCGGATCGCAGCCAGGCAGTGCGTGAGGTCACGGTGGCGACCTGCGCTGTCCGGGTCGGCGGACGGGCGGTGAGCTGACGGAGCGGGACCCAGCCCGGATACCCGCGGCGGTCCTTCTGGCTCGGTTGCGTTGGCACCACGACCCTGGCCCAGTGCGGCCGCAGCCGGACGACGACGACCCGGTCGCCGAGCAGTGCCTCGGTCTGGCTGCGTACGTCGAGCGCCCGCCGCTGGTCGAGAGTCATGGCGCTGAGCCAGGCCCGGAACCGGACCGGGCTGCTGAGGGCGGGCGCGTCCACCGGCCACGGCGCCGAGGGCGACTGCCACAGCCGAGCCACCGACACCGCCACCCACGCGTTGCCACCGACCGTGAGCACGTGGCCGGTCCCCGCGGAGCGGGCACCCGACGGCGAGCCAGCGGTCGTCACGACTCCCGTTGCCACGCTGCCCTGACGCACCGACGGGGCGGGCGAGCTGCCGCACCCCGCGAGCAGGCCGAGCGACGCGGCGACCACGATGACACCGATGCCGTGCCTCATGAGGTCAGGGTCGCCCACCCGGGTAGGCACGACAAGGGCCGAGCGCCCCATCTCGGCCGGGACGACGCCGGGCGCTACAGAGCGAGTCCTGTCGGCCTCCTTGACGTGTCGGGGCGGTGCGTTCAGATTCGACATCATGAGCGGAATCCTCGAGCTCCTCACAGAGGCCCAGAACTCCCATGACGCAGACCGCTTCGCCTCGTACTTCAGCGACGGCTATCAGAGCGACCAGCCTGCACATCCCGACCGCACCTTCTCGGGAAGGGCGCAGGTCCTCGAGAACTGGTCCTCGGTGTTTGCCGGGGTCCCGGACTTTCGGGCCGAGCTCCTGGCGTCGTGCCACGACGGGAACGTCGAGTGGGGCGAGGTCGACTGGCGCGGGCACCACACCGATGGTTCACCCTTCGCCATGCGTGGGGTCATCATCGCCACGATCCGCGATGGCCGCATCGCAGAAGCCCGGCTGTACGTCGAGCCCGTCGAACGCAGCGGCGCAGACATCGATGCGGCGGTCGAGCAGCTGTACCGGCCTCCCCACCAGGACATGTGACGTTGGACGACCAGGCCGCGAGAAAGCCGTTCCTCAGGTCTCGCCACCGACGTCGAACTCATAGGCCTCGTAGACCAGGTCGGAGCCGCGCTGCCGGTGGCTGACGAGCGCTCCGAGGATCGTCGTACCGAGACCGCGGACCGTGTCGGCGTCCTCCCCTTCCCTGGTCGCTGTCCGGGCGAGCAGGCCCTCGATGAGGTCGCCGATCTCCACGTGTTCGTGCGTGAGGCGCGCCACCGCACCGGAGAGGCGCGGCGCCGTCGCGAGGATGTCGACATACAGCCCCTCGTGCCCCTCCGTGAGATCGATGTGCTCGCGGAAGTCAGCGGACAGCTCGACCAGCGCGACGTGGACGCGCTCAGCCCATCGCACCTGACCACCGGGCGCCGGCGCGGCCAAGGCGAGCTCCAGTGCGCTCATCGACTCACGCAGCTCGGCCCGCTGCCGACGGAGAGTCTCCCGACGAGCCTGGTCTGACGCCGATGAACTCGTTCCCATCGACGCCTCCCCAGGTGGTTGTCGCGAAGAGCCCGGCGGGTGCCCCACGGTCAGCCCGTACGGTTCCCCCGGCGGACCCATCGTCGTGCGCTGCGAGCGGGCTGGCAAGAGGGCCGGCAGGCGCGTCTGCCGAGCTGCCCACGGGTGGGGCACTCGAACCCCTGGGGTTCCTACGGACCAACCGGTGGAGCTGCCCACGGGTGGGGCACTCGAACCCCTGGGGTTCCTACGGACCAACCGGTGGAGCTGAGGGGACTCGAACCCCTGACCCTCTCATTGCGAACGAGATGCGCTACCAGCTGCGCCACAGCCCCATGCGTCGTACGACGCGAAGCGAAAGGCTAGCACCGGGCCCGGTGCCCCTCCGAATCGCCTCAGACGAGGATCTGCTCGACCTCTTCGAGGGCCTGACGGGCGTAGCCGCGCCAGAGTCGGGCCAGCAGCGGGAGGGCATAGCGGCCCACCGAGGAGGCAGGCTCGAGCACCCAGCTCCACGTGATACGAGTGCCGGTGCCGGCCGGCTCGAAGCGCCACTCGCCGGCGATGGTGGCGACCACGGCCTTGAGCGGCCCCTTGATCTCGGAGATCTGGTAGCCGAACGCCGTGGGGCGGTCGACGGCCGTGAGCCGTTCGGTCACGGCGCCACCGTCGGTCAGCACGATCCTGCGGGACTGGCCGACGGTCCCCCAGACGTCTCCGGTCTGGTCGCGCACCTCACGGATCGGGGCGAACGGCCCGAAGCGGCGGGAGAAGATCCGCGGGAGTGGCTCGACGATGACGGCGTCGAACGCGTGCTCGACCTCGACGGGGACGCTGCGGGAAGCGGAGACGCGATAGCCGGTCATGGCTCGAGCCTAGGGGTCGGCGGTGTCGGCTCGACCGAGGCGCAGGCTCAGGAGCCGACGGCCTCGTCGCCGGGTGTGCTCTTGCGGGAGGACCGACGGCGTACCCGGTCGGCGGCCTCGGCCTCGCGGGCGAGGGCGGAGTCGGCCTCGGTCCGGCCGGAGGTCCAGACGCCGGTGGAGTCGAGGTCGATGGTGCGGACGCTGCGGCGGGCCGGCGGCTTGGAGACGTACGTCGGCAAGGTGACGGGCACCGGGTCCCACAGGCCCTCGGCGGCGGTCTCGGCCGGTGCGACCGTGGCGATCGGCCCGGTGGGAGCCGACTCCTCACACTCGACGAGGTCGACGGCGTCCGGATGTGCGGCCGCGGTGGGCAGCCAGGCGCGCTCCTTCTTCACCATCAGCCGGCAGGCCACCAGCCAGGCGGCCAGCAGGGCGACCGGGATCGCGACGGAGGGCCAGGACAGACGGCCGGTGGCGCAGGCGGCGACGACCGCGACCAGGACGAGCAGGAGGACAGAGAGGACACGGCGGCGGCGCCTGGTGGCCCGCGAGGTGGCGAGCCGGCGAGCGGCGTACAGCCCGTCGGGTGACGCAGCGACCGCGGACGACTTGGTGGTCACCTCGGCCGCGCCCGCGGGCCCGGCGGGCGCCACGACGAGCCGGGCCATCCGCGCACTGACCGGCTCACGGTGCGCGAGCACGCGCAGGCTCTGGGAGAAGCGGTCCACCGAACGGCCCCGCGCGACGTCGTCGTGGTGGCGGAGCGCCTTGGGGATGAGGTAGGCGGCCCAGGCGATGGCGAGGGCCACGAAGATGAGTCCGCTCAGGTCCACGGCCCGACACTAGGTTCGGGCGCGCAGGCGCCTGGGGATGTCAACGGGTGTGTCGCGAAATCACTCGTGTGACTGTTGGGAAAGTCGGGCCAGCATCCCGTCGGGGCAGTCCTCAACGGTGATGGCGTAGATCCGGTGGTCGCGCCAGGCGCCGTCGATGTGGAGGTAGCGCGGTGCGTAGCCGACCTCGGGGATGCCGAGCTTCTCGACGACGCGCAGCGAGTTGGAGTTCTCGGGCCGGATCGCGACCTCGATCCGGTGCAGGCCGGCCGAGCGGAAGCAGTGGTCGATGACCAGCGCCACGGACGTCGGCATGACGCCGCGGCCCGCGACGTCGCGGTCGAGCCAGTAGCCGACGGAGGCGAACTGCGCCGACCCCCGGACGATGTTGTTGACGGTCACCTGGCCGGCGAACCGTCCGTCCACGTCGATCGCGAACGGCATGCACGAGCCGTGCCGGGCGTGGCGGTGGAGCCGGGTGACCAGGGTGCGGAAGGTCGCCGGCCGCTCGTGGCCGCCGGGCGGGACGGTCGCGTCCCAGGGGATCAGCCACGCCGCGTTGCGCCGGCGTACGGCGCGCCACGCCCGTCCGTCGCGATAGGCCAGCGGCCGCAGCGTGACGTCGCCGTACTGCAGCGTCACCGGCCAGCCGAGGCTCATCTGAATCCCCGGTCACACCACGGTGAGTCACTCGGCGTCCCCGCGGCGTCGTTCGACGGCGGAGCGGCTTCGGGCCCCGGCGGAGGCGTGCGCTGGAGCGGCGAAGCGGGGGAAGCCACGGCTTCGCCGGGTGAAGCGCTGCGGGGGAGTCGAAGAACGCCGCGGGGTGACTTCAATGGTCGCTCCCGACGACCTGCTCCACGGCATGGACCAACAGCGGCTCGAGCACCGCCATCGCGTCCTTCACGCCGCCGCGCGAGCCGGGAAGGTTGATCACCAGACAGTCGCCCGCGACGCCGGCGAGCCCTCGCGACAGAGCGGCGGTCGGGACGCCCTTCGCGGCGCCGTACGCCCGGATCGCCTCGGCGATCCCCGGCACCTCGCGGTCGAGCAGCGGCCGGGTGACCTCGGGCGTGCGGTCGGTCGGGGTGAGGCCGGTGCCACCGGTGGTGAGGACGACGCGCGAGCCGCCCTCGACGGCTGCCGAGACGGCGGCACGGACAGGGTCGCCGTCGGGGACGACGGTCGGCTGCTCGCAGGAGAAGCCCAGGCCGGTGAGGAAGTCGACGAGGAGGGGGCCGGTGGTGTCGTCGTACACCCCGGCCGCCGCGCGGTTGGAGGCCACGACGACCGCGGCGCGCATGCTCATCTGCGGAAGTCGCCGGACTTGCCGCCGGACTTGGTGAGGATGCGGACGTCGGTGATCACGGCACGTTTGTCGACCGCCTTCACCATGTCGATCACGGTGAGCCCGGCGACTGCGACTGCGGTCAGAGCCTCCATCTCGACCCCGGTGCGGTCGGTGGTGCGGACGGTCGCCACGATCTCGACCGCGTCGTCGGCGACGGTGAGGTCGACCGTGGCCGAGGAGATCGCGAGCGGGTGGCACAGCGGGATCAGGGTCGGGGTCTGCTTGGCGCCCATGATCCCGGCCAGGCGGGCGACCGCGAGCGCGTCGCCCTTGGGTACGCCGTCCCCGCGAAGCAGGGCGACGACCTCCGGCGACACCACGACGCGGCCCGCGGCGACCGCCTCGCGGGCCGTGACCTCCTTGCCCGACACGTCGACCATCCGGGCCGCGCCGGTCTCGTCGACGTGCGTCAGACCCTCCACCATCAGAACTCCTCGTCGAGCGGCAGCACGGTCACTGTCTCACCGGCGTCGACCGAGGTCACGGACTCGGGGACCACGATCAGCGCGTCGGACTCCGCGAGGTCGCCGATCATGTGCGAGCCCTGGCTGCCCACCGGCGTGACCGCGAGGTGGCCGTCGACGACCGACAACGTGCCGCGGGCGAACTGCCGTCTGCCCTCGGGCGAGGGCAGACGGTGGGTGATCACGGCCTCCGCCTCCGGCCGCACGAAGGGCTGGCGTCCCATCAGCTTGCGGATGGCCGGCAGCACGAACTGCTCGAAGGAGATGTACGACGACACCGGGTTGCCCGGGAGCGTCACGATCGGCACCTCGTCGTCGCCGATGGTGCCGAACCCCTGGGGCTTCCCCGGCTGCATCGCGACCCCGCCGAACCACACGGTCCCGAGCGGAGCGAGCGCCTCCTTGACCACGTCGTAGTCGCCCATCGACACACCCCCGCTGGTGACGACGAGGTCGGCGCGGACGAGCTGGTCGGAGACTGCGTCCATGAAGGCGCGCGGCTGGTCGGAGACGATCCCGACCCGGTAGGCGATGGCCCCGGCCTGCCGGGCCGCGGCCGCGAGCAGGAAGGAGTTGCCGTCGTAGATCGAGTCGTGGCCGAGAGCGGTGCCGGGCTCGCGGAGCTCGGAGCCGGTGGAGATGACCACCACCCGGGGGCGGGGCCGGGAGCGGACCGAGGCGCGTCCGACGGCGGCCAGCAGCCCGAGCTGCCGCGGCCCGAGCACCGTGCCCTGCTCGACGAGGAGGTCACCGACGGCCACGTCCTGGCCGGCCGGGCGGACGTGCTGACCGAGCTCGGGCGCCCGGGTGATGACGACGTTCGCGACGCCGCGGTCGGTCCACTCGTAGGGCACCACGGAGTCGGCGCCGGTCGGCACGGGAGCGCCCGTCATGATCTTGACGGCCGTGCCGGGGGACATCGCGAGCAGCGAGGCCTGGCCGGCCCCGATCTCGCCGACCACCGGAAGGTGGACCGGCGACTCCTCGGTGGCGCCGGCCACGTCGGCGTGGCACACGGCGTAGCCATCCATCCCGGAGTTGTCGAAGCCGGGGAGGGCCACCTCGGCGTGCACGTCCTCGGCCGCGGACAGGCCGAAGGCCTCCATCAGCGGCTGGTCGAAGGCCGGCAGGGGGGTGATCGCCGAGAGGACGCGGTCGCGGTGCTCCTCGACGGAGACGAGCGAGTCAGTCATGCTCCAAGACGCTACCGGGCGGGACCCGGTCGGCTGCGGCCGTCTCCAGTGCGACCTCGCCGACGACCTTCACCTTGCGCCCGAAGGTCCAGTCGCCGGTCACCGTGAACGACGTGGCCTCGCGCAGCGACGGGGCACCGTCGGGGAAGCGTCGTTCGAACTCCGGCACGAGCTTGTAGTACGCCGAGTCCAGGTCGACGAAGGGCAGCGGGTCGGCGACGGGGTCGAGCACGAAGTCCGAGCCCACGTCGTACACGTCAGAGCGCAGCACGAGCAGGTCGTTGGTGGTCTTGACCGGGACGAACCGGTCGCGGCCGACCTCGATGGTGCGGGCTCCCTCGAAGACCTCGATCGCGGCGCCCATCGCGGTCTCGATCTGGATCACCTCGGGGGTCGACGGGTCGGCCGGGTCGACGTTCTTGACGTTGCGGATCAGCGGCAGACCGAGGATCCCGTGCCGTGCGTCGAGGACCTCGGTCATCGCCCGCAGGTCGAACCAGAGGTTGTTGGTCGAGCAGAACCGGTGCCGGTCGAGGTCGGCCAGAGCCTTCTGGTCCTCCGGTGAGGTCTGGGCCGTCTCCCGCAGGACGATCCGTCCGTCGGACTTGCGGCGGGCGAAGTGGCCACCCTTGCGGTCGGAGGCGGTACGTCGTACGGCCTCGATGGCGAAGGGCGCACCGGAGGCGGCGACCCAGCCGGCGATGGTCGCGTCGGGGACCGCGCCGAGGTTGTCGGAGTTGGAGACGAAGACCCGTTCGTAGCCCTGGTCGAGGAGCCGTTGGAGCAGTCCGGTGCCGCGGAGTGCGGTGTAGAGGTCGCCGTGGCCGGGCGGGCACCACTCGAGGTCGGGGTTCCTCGGGAAGCTGACCGGCGACAGGTCGTCGGAGAGCAGCTTCGGCTCCCGGTTCTGCAGGAACTCGATCGGCAGCCCCTCGACCGGCAGGTCGGCGTACCGGGCGAGTGCGTCCATGGTGTCGACCGAGGTCCGGAAGCTGTTCATGAAGATCAGCGGCAGCGGGGCGTCATGGGCGCGGCGCAGGTGGAGCACCTGGCGGGCGATCACGTCGAGGAAGGACCAACCCTTGCGGACGCAGAGCAGGCTCTTCGCGCGGTCCATGCCCATGGACGTGCCGAGGCCGCCGTTGAGCTTGATGACGGCCGTGGTCCGCAGCGCCGCCGAGGCCGACTCGTCGTCGATCTCGACGTCCGCGAGCGACTCCATGTCGAGCGGGTCGATCGTGGACTCGCGGATCAGGCCCGTCTCGCCGTGTTCGAGGAGGCGGTAGTAGTGGGCGAAGGTGTCGATGGCGACCGGATCGATCCCGGCGTCCGACATCTTGGCCCGGGCACGGTCGAGTCCGACGCTGCTCATGACTTCGATCGTAGGCTTGCGGGGTGCCCCCACCGCAATCCCGATCCGATAGCGGATCCGCCTCTGCCGCCGCTGTGGCGAAGATCGCCCTGCGCGACCGGATCCGGACGTCGCGACACCGTCGCCCACTCGTCGAGGTGGTCGAGGCGGGGCGGGGTCTGGCGGAGGTGGTGACGGCCCGGCCGGAGGTACGTCGTGCGGCCACGGTGGCGGCGTACGTCTCGATCGGGAGCGAGCCCGGCACCGGCGCGCTGCTCGACGCCCTGTCGGGGCTGGGCAAGCGCGTGATCCTGCCCTCGCTGCAACCGGACATGGACCTCGACTGGGGCACGTGGCGCGGCACGACCTCGCTCGCCCCGGCCCGGATGGGGCTCCTCGAGCCGGTCGACCGGTTGGGTCGCGAGGCGGTCGCTACCGCCGACGTGGTCCTCGTGCCGGGGCTCGCCGTCTCGCTCTCGGGCGACCGGCTGGGCCAGGGTGGCGGCTGCTACGACCGTGCGCTGGGCCGGATCCCGGTCGGTACGCCTGTGGTGATCTGCCTGTACGACGACGAGGTCGGGCTCGACGTACCCGTGGACGACCACGACCGCCCCGTCACCGCGGCCGTCACCCCCACCCGCTGGCTCCCCCTCCGCTGACCCACCCCGCCCTCGACCCCTGTGAGAGATCGGGATAGTCCGTGACGAAGTGCAGGTGAATCGGCCGATTTCTGCTGCATTTCGTCACGGACTATCCCTCGTGTCCCCAGGGTTCCCGCGGGTCGAGTCAGCGGGGGCGGAGGGTGAGGGTGTGCTCGGTGGCGGCGTCGACGGCGGTCCTCGAGAAGGGCCAGGGAAGGGTCTCGCCCCTGGCCCAGAGGTCGGTCTGGTCGGTGTAGTGGGCGTCGAAGGCGTGGCCGGACTCACCGGTCAGGTTGACCCAGCGCGAGCCGTCCAGGTCGCCGAGGTCGACCACCATCCGCATCGACGGCGCCCAGGTGACCACGAAGCGGCGGCGGAAGTCGTCGCTCGCCGCGTCCCACCCGGCGGCGTCGACCAGCGCGTCGCCACCGCCCATCTCCCAGCCGCCCCGGTTCAGCAGCCGCTCGACCGGCCCGATGCCGGACTCGCCCAGGGTCTGGTTGTGCAGGTCCAGTCGTCGGGGCGGGCGTCAGGGCCGTCCGGCGACTCGGCGGCCGGTCCGGTCGTGCGGAGGGTCATCGCCTGGCATTGTGCCGTACCATTGGCAGTCGCCGGCAGCGAGTGCCAGCGCCCCGTGACCAGCACGACCCGAGGACAGAGCGCGTTGCCCACCTACCAGTACCGCTGCACCGACTGTGCACACGAGTTCGAGGAGTTCCAGAGCTTCACCGACGACGCCCTCACGGTCTGTCCCGTCTGCGGTGGCCGGTTGCGCAAGGTCTTCAACGCGGTGGGCGTGGTGTTCAAGGGCTCGGGCTTCTACCGCACCGACAGCCGGACGACCGGTTCCTCCTCGACGGCCGGCACGGCCTCGTCCTCGTCGGGGAGCGGGTCGGGCGACTCCTCCTCCTCGGACGCCGGTTCCAAGACCTCCGACTCGGGAACCTCGTCCTCGGGTGCGGGCTCCTCGTCCGGCACGTCCTCGGGCTCGGGCTCGTCGTCGACCTCGTCCAGCACCGCCGGGTCGTCGAGCTCGAGCTGACCCTGTGGAGAGGCACGGCGGACGGCCGCCGGTCGCACCTACCGTCGGGGGATGACCTCGGCCTCGGGCGCTCCCTCCTTCCCCACCGGGCGGCGTGAGCGCCTACGCCGCGGGCTGCGCCGGACCGTCCTCGCCCGCCGGCGACCCTTGGCCGCCGCCTGCGCCGCGGTGGCCGTGCTCGCCGGGGTCCACGCCGCCCGCCCGCAGCCGGCGTCGACCGTGCCCGTCCGGGTGGCCGCCCACGACCTCGCCTCGGGCACCGTCCTGTCGGGCGACGACCTCGTCACCCGGCCCTACCCGGCCGACGTCGCCCCGCCGGGCTCGGTGAGCCACGCGGTCGGTCGCACGCTCGCAGCGCCGGTCCGCGCCGGTGAGCCCGTGACCGACGTCCGGCTGGTCGCGCCGTCCCTCGTGACGGGCTATCCCGGTCGCGTGGCGCTCCCGGTGCGCGTGGCCGACGCCGACGCGGTCGCCCTGCTGCGCGTCGGCGACCGGGTGAGCCTGGTGGCCGCGGACCCGCGCCGGGGTACGGCGTCGTACGTCGCGGTCGACGTGCCGGTGCTCGCACTGCCAGGGCCCGACGCCGGGGCCTCGGAGGCCGCCCGGCTGCCGGGGCGGCTCGTCGTCGTCGGGTCGTTCCCCTCGGACGTCGCCCACATCGCGGGCGCCGCGGCGACCGACCTCCTGAGTGTCGTGATTTCGGGCTAGCGTGGCGCGCGTCCCGCCCAGCCACGGCCACCCTCGGGTCGGCCGAGAGGAGATCGTCCATGTCAGGCTTCAAGAACTTCATCCTCCGCGGCAACCTCGTCGAGCTCGCCGTCGCCCTGATCATGGCGCTCGCGTTCGCCGCCGTGGTCAAGGCCACCGTCGACCTGTTGATGGGCATCATCGGCAAGGCGGGCGGCAACCCCGACTTCAGCAACTACAAGCCGGGCGGGCTGCTCGTGGGCGTATGGATCACGGCCGTGATCACGTTCCTGATCACCGCTGCAGTCGTCTACTACGTCATCGTGAAGCCCTACACGGTCGCCAAGGAGCGCTACTTCCCGAGCCCCGAGCCCGGTACGCCGGAGGACGTCAAGCTCCTGCAGGAGATCCGCGACCTGCTCGTGCAGCAGAACGGCGGCACCTCCGCCACGGTCACCCCGCCCACCCCCTGACGTCTCAGCGCGTGAGGTCCGGTCGGGTCCCCCCACCGGACCGGTCGCGTCAGCCGTGGTGCGGCGGCACCTGGGCCCGCAGCCAGCGTTCGCCGGCGTCCTCGCCCGACGCGTCGGCGGCGGTCTCGGGGTCGCGCTCGTCGGACGTCGTCTCGGGCAGCACGTCGCCGAAGACGGCGGCCAGGCGGCGACGCCGCTGCCACTCCGGCTCGGCCGGTTCCTGCGGAGCCGGCTCGTCGTCGCGTGGGGTCTGCTCGGGCATCAGGCGCAGAGGCCGTTGGCGAGGTTGTCCTGCGCCGCCTGCTGCTCGGCCGTGCTGTTCTTCGGCTTGTTGTGTGTCACGCCCGGGATCTGGTGGGCGTTGATCGACCCGTTGAGCAGCGACTTGGGCAGGACCTTGTCCTGGGCGATGTCCTTCCACAGCAGGTTCGCCGTGGGCGCCCAGACCACGCGGTTGGGGTCGTTGGGGTCGACCTCCCAGGGCGTGGTGACGAACTGGACCTTGTCGAGGCCGATGTGGCGGAACTGGTAGCCCAGACCGACCAGCTTGGCGATGCTCTTCAGCCCGGGGTCGACGGTGAGCGACTTGGTCGCCGCGTCGAGGAACTTGGTCAGGTGGATCGGGTTGGCCAGGGTGTTGGCACTCACGGCCGCGTGCGCCATCGACGCGATGAACGCCTGCTGGCGCTTCATCCGGCCGATGTCCGAGCCGTTGCCCAGGTCATGCCGCTCGCGGACGTAGTTGAGGGCCTGGGTGCCGCTGAACTTGTGGGTGCCGGCGGGCAGCGTGATGTGTCCGATGTTGTCGTTCACGGCATGCGGCAGGCAGACATCGACGCCGCCGATGGCGTCGACCATCGACTTGAAGCCGGCGAAGTCGACGACGATGAAGTGGTCGACGGGGACGTGGGTGAGCGCCTGGAACTGCTCGATCGTGCAGGCCGGGCCGCCGATGTTGAAGGCGTCGTTCCACATCGCACCCGTCGTGGCCGACGAGATCTCCTTGCCGGAGTTGTCGTAGCACGCCGCACGGTTGACCACCGAGTCGCGGGGGATGCTGATGCCGTACGCGCGCCGCCGGTCACCGGAGAGGTGCAGCAGGATCGTGGTGTCCGACCGCTTGCCGATCCCCGTCAGGTTGTCGATGTGGTCGCCAGGGGCGTCGCGGTTGTCCGACCCCATCACCAGGATGTTGATCGGGCCGGACGGCCCGGTCGGCACCTGGTGGGTCGGGTTGTTCTTGATCGCGTTGCTGACGTCGAGGACGTTGAGGTTGGAGCTGTAGTGGCGGTAGAGGAACACCACGCTCAGACCCGTCACCAAGGCGATGACGACCATGGTCGCGGCCACGACCTTGCCGACCGTGTGGTGGACCTTGACCTTGCCCTTGCGCTTGCCTCCGGCCGGAGCGTCACCGGTCGACCCGGCGTCGGGCGGCGCAGCAGACATCGATCAGACCTCGGAGATAGGAATCAGGCCGGCCGGGGCGCGACCGGGCTGCCCCGAACCTACGGGGCGTGACCAAATTGTGACCGCGAGGTGGCCGAGAGACAACTCCTCGACGAACGGGCGGAGGGGTGCGGAAGGTGACGTCGGCGCCGAGCCGGGTCAGACTGGGCGGATGCGACGTGCGCTCTCGATCTTCCTCCCCCTCTCGTTCCTCCTGGCGGCGGCCTGCTCCTCGGCGTCGTCCACGCCCGAGCAGGCAGGGCTCGTCCACGGGACCTCACGCGTCGCCGCGACGTCGTTCACCCCGTGGTGGACCTACCACCGCACCCCCGACCGGGCAGGGCACGCCACCAGCCCGGTCGGCGGCCCGCTGAAGCGCGCCTGGTCCAAGAAGCTCGGCGCCGCGGTGTACGGCGAGCCGCTGGTCGTCGGTACGACGCTGATCGTGGCCACGGAGCGGAACCAGGTCTTCGGCCTCAACGCGAGGACGGGACACATCCGCTGGCGGACCGGTCTCGGCCGGGCCCAGCCCATGAGCGGCCTGCCGTGCGGCGACATCGACCCGCTCGGGATCACCGGCACCCCGGCGTACGACCCGACGACGGGCTCGGTGTTCGTCGTCGCCGAGACCGTCGGCGGACACCACACGCTGTGGTCCCTCAAGGCAGCCACCGGTCACCGGCGCTGGCACCGGTCGCTCGACGTGCTTCCCGACCGCAACCGCAAGGCCGAGCAGGAACGCTCCGCCGTCCTGCTCGCGCACGGCCGGGTCATCGTGTCCTTCGGTGGCCTCGCCGGTGACTGCGACAACTACGTGGGCTACGTGACCTCGACGCCGACCACCGGCCAGGGCCGCACCTTCCACTACGCCGTCCCGACCGCCCGCGAGGCAGGGATGTGGGCGCCGCCCGGTCCGGTGCTCGGCCGCAACGGCCACGTGTACGTCGCGAGCGGCAACGGCGCGGAGCTCCACGGGCGATGGGACAAGAGCGACTCGGTGACCGAGCTCGGCGCGAAGAAGCTCCACCGGCTCTCGATCTTCGCGCCCTCCACGTGGAGGGACGACAACGCCAAGGACCTGGACCTCGGTTCGTCATCCCCCGCCTCGATCCCGGGCCTCCATGGCCTCGTCATCGCCGGCAAGCGGGGTGTCGTCTATCTGCTCCACGAACGCCTCGGCGGCGTGGGCTCGGCGATCCGGAAGCTGGACGGCTGCTCCGCCTTCGGCGGCCCGGCTGTCACGGGCCGCACGGTGCTGATGCCCTGCCTCTTCGAGCACCAGGTCCGCGCCCTGCGCGTGGGCTCGCGCTCCCTGCAC
>Ga0302254_10000023_pt1 | contig 25183 bp, 18 predicted proteins | sample I_Fen_E1_4_FD_194573 | JGI IMG/M metagenome (GOLD analysis project Ga0302254, IMG submission 194573) | Peat permafrost microbial communities from Stordalen Mire near Abisko, Sweden - I_Fen_E1_4 | ecosystem: Environmental > Terrestrial > Soil > Wetlands > Permafrost | place: Sweden: Abisko... | reverse complement strand
CGCCGGCACGCAAGAGGCGCGCGTCCGAGGCTACAAACCCGGCCGCTTCAGCTTCAACGTCAAGGGCGGCCGGTGCGAGCACTGCAAGGGCGACGGCATCCTCAAGATCGAGATGCAGTTCCTGCCCGATGTCTACGTCCCCTGCGAGATCTGCAAGGGCAAGCGCTACAACCGCGAAGCACTGGAGATCCACTACAAGGGCCGATCGATCGCGGAAGTGCTCGAGATGACCATCGAGGAGGCTCTCGAGTTCTACTCGGCGGTTCCGTCTGTGCGGTCGAAGCTGCAGACGTTGAACGACGTGGGCCTGGGCTATGTCCATCTGGGCCAGCCGGCGACCACGCTGTCGGGCGGCGAGGCCCAGCGCGTCAAACTTGCCACGGAGCTGTCGAAACGAGCCACCGGCCGAACGGTCTACGTCCTGGACGAACCGACGACCGGGCTCCACATGGCGGACGTGGAGAAGTTGCTTCACGTCCTGCACCGCCTCGTGGACACGGGCAACACCGTCGTGGTGATCGAGCACAACCTGGACGTGGTCAAGACCGCGGACTGGATCGTTGATCTCGGGCCGGAGGGCGGCGAGCGTGGCGGCTACGTGATCGCCGAGGGCACGCCCGAGGAGGTGGCCCGCGTGCCGGGCTCGGCCACCGGCGAATACCTCGCCCGCGTTCTGCGCGGCGAGCCGCTCGTGCCACTCTCGGCCGTGACTTTCGCCGAGTCGGCCGGGCACGTGCCCGCCTCGCCGCCCCGACCACAGATTCGGATCGAAGCCGCTCCCAAGAAGCGAGCGGCGGCGGTGGCGTTGCGGAACGTCCGCGGCGACTGAGCGGGCCTGCTACAGTCGTCCGGTTGACGCAGCGTCGGCAAAGACTGCCGGGCGAGCGGGACGTTCCACGGCACTTTGCGCGGGACGGGGAATCACGGGAAATGGAGAGATGAGCTCGATGCGATACAGAGGGTGGCGTCGGATCTTGCTGGCCGCGATTCCGGCTCTCGTCGTGAGCGCTTGCGGCGCCTCGCCGGTCAAGCCGACGCCGACACCGGCGTCGACGCCCGCCGCGATTCCCGCAGGTCCCGTGACGATCGTTCGATGGTTCGTCGGCCTCGGCAAGGGGAATGACGCCAACCAGGTCGACGCAGAGAAGGCGTTCGTCAAGAGCTACAACGCCTCCCAGAACCGCATCCAGATCAGCCTCGAGATCGTGCCGGCGTCGACTGCATTCGAGACGCTCAAGGCTGAGATCGCCGCCGGCGCGGCGCCCGACATCGTCGGCCCCGTCGGGGTGCGGAGCCGCAACGGGCTGTCTGGGGCTTTTCTCGACCTGACGGCCGAGATCACCAAGAACACATACGACATGACCCGCTACCCATCGGCCCTGATCGACTTGTTCAAGCAGGGCAAGGAAGGCCAGGTCGGGCTTCCGTACCTGATCAACCCGGGCTTCATCTTCTACAACAAGGACCTGTTCACGAAGGCGAATCTGCCGGATCTCCCCAAGAAGGTGGGCGATCAGTGGAACGGCAAGGACTGGACCTGGGACACGCTCGGGACCATCGCGGCACAACTCACCGTCGACAATAAGAACAAGAAGTCGACGGATGCGGGGTTCGATCCCGCCAATATCGCTACCTACGGGATCGACTTCCAATGGGCCGACGGACGGCGGGTGGCGTCCTGCTTCGCGCCGGGGTCCTTCCTTGCAGCCAACGGCACGGCCACGATTCCGGACGCCTGGAAGGCCGCCTGGACCTGGTACTACAACGCCATGTGGAAGACACACACGGCGCCCACGCTCAAGGTCGTCGACTCGCCGCTGCTGGCGAACGGCTCGACGGTCGCCTCGGGCCACGTCGCCATGGCGGTCTCGTGGCCGTGGGCCATCAGCACGTACGGCTCGCTGGACAAGACCGGAAACACGACCGCCAAGTTCGACAGCTGGGACATCGCGGTCATGCCGTCCTCTGGCGGCCAGACCTCCTCCCCGCTGGACGCCGACACGTTCGTAATCACCAAGGGTTCGGAGCATCCGGACGCCGCTTTCCAGGCGATGGTCGCGATCATGGCTGATAAGAACCTGCGGGTCGCGTACGGCGGAATGCCCGCGGCGACCGGGGACCAGAAGGCCTGGTTCGACCAGTTCGACTCGTACCTCTCCAAGATCTTCCCCGGCACGAACGTGTCCTGGTCGGTTCTGCAGGAGATGGAGAACTACCCCGCCAACCCGAGCCCCGAGGCAGACGTGCCGAACTTCCAGAAGGTCATCAACCTGACGGCCGCGTTCTACACGAAGATGCAGACCTCAGGGAGTTTGAACCTGCCCAACGAGATGACGAACCTCCAGGCGAACATCGCCAAAGCTTTCGAACAGGCATCGATCAGCCCGAATCCGTAGTCCAGGTCCGCCGCCCGCGGGCCGGTGATTCGAATCGACCATACCGCAGACCGGAGCGCGGACGCCGCGCTGCCACCCGCTACGATGGAGCCATGCCTCAGATCGAGTATGCGTTCCTGGCCGACGCCGCCGAAGTCCAGCCCGGCCAGAAGTTCCACGTCCTCGGCGGTGGAGTCACTCGCCTGAGCGGACCGTCGATGCCGTTCCAGCACCCGCATCTGGCCGTCGTGGTCGGACTGCGGCTGGGCGCAAACGAGCGAGACCGCGAGCACGACCTGGAGTTCATTCTTGCCGCGCCCGACGGGACGAAGGTCAGCAGCTCGTCCGGGCGGGTGGTCGCCCACGGCCCGCAGGATCCCAACGACATCATCCTGACCCTGACCATCGATCTGTGGAACCTGACGCTGTCGACGCAGGGCGAGTACACGGTCAGGATCATCGTCGGCGGCACGGAGCGGAAACGGCTGTCGCTGATGGTCAGCCAGACTCGAGAATCTGCGCCGGAGCAGCGGTACCTGGCTTGAGGATCGGAGATCTCGGTCCGGCGCGCCACGAGCGTCCGGTCATCGATGAGGCGGCGCTCGCTGCGGCCAGGAGCGCGGAGCGACTGCGCGACGCTGCGCGAGCGCGCGGCCTCACCCGGTGGGAGGAGTTCCTGGCCCAGGTTCCGGGGTTGCTACGGGACGTCGCGATCGCGGACCTGCGGCGCGTCGCAATGCGCGCCCGCGCGGCCTACGGCCCCAAGGACTCGATCCGAGAGATGTTCCCCGGAGACCTGACCGAGCCATTCCTGACCGATTTAGACAGGCTCCTCAAGGCCCTGGCCCGCGATGCGATGGAGCGCTAAGCGGCGGGTATTCTCTTCTGGGACACGGGCTCCGGGCGTGCGGTCGGTAGCTGGAGGCAAGGCTTGAACACCTGGCAGGTGAGCGGACAGGATCGGGCTGTCGTGCCGTTGCCTGCCGGTGTCGCAATCGCCGGGCTCGGCCCGCGTCTGGGCGCGTGGGTCCTCGATGGGGTCCTGTTCGCGCTGTTGGGCCTGATCCCCCTGATTCTCGCGGCCGTGACGGGCGGTTTGGGCCTGAATCCCGCAGCGGTGAGGCAGATGAATGCGGATCCGTACGGCCAGCCCACCGTCCCGTGGCTGGTCGTGAATATCGGCCCGCTGATTGCATGGGCTGCAGTCTGGGTTGCGATTGCAATCGGTTACTCGAGCGTCTGCTGGGCGTTCTTCCGCGGCCTGCCCGGTCAGAGGCTTGTGTCGCTCCAGGTTGCCGACGCCCGAACCGGGAGGAACCTCTCGCTTCCGCAAGCTGTCGTGCGCGCAGTGCTGCTCAACGGCCTCCCGGCGGCCGCCACGGCGGTGACATTCGTTGCTACTTGTCAGTTGCTGGCCAGGATTGTGCCGTCGACCTTCGGTCTTCCCGACGATCCCAGTCTGTATGCCATCGATACCGGCCCTTGGGGCGGTCTCGTTTCGTTTTGCAGCCTGGCCAGTTGGGGGTGGCCGCTGCTGCTGTTGATCAGCGCGCTGGCGAGCCGTGACAGGCGGGCGATCCACGACCGGCTTTCCGGCTCGGTCGTCGTCGGGCGCGCCCCGGCGTTTGCGGCATGGAGATACCCGTACGGGCCCGCGACGGCGGGCCCGGGCGGCTACCAATATGGGCCGGGGCCGGGTTTCGTGCCCTACCCCGGCTTCGTGCCCGGACCTGGGTACGCGCCCGCTCCTGGGCTTCCCAACCGCCCGCCGCCCGGAGCGAGCGATGTGGCTCCGACCGACGACGCGCCTACCGATGAAACGTCATCGGCCATGTTGCCGGGTGCGATTCCGCCGGACGCCGCGGTTCCTTCCTGGGGCGAACAAGCGCCGACGGCGTCCAATGCCGGGCCGGCGGTACGGAAGCAGGCCGCGGAGAACCCGCAGGTCTTCGGTGCGAAGCTTCCCGAGGGTTTGCAGGTGGCGGGCTTCAAGCGCCGAGCCGCGGCATTCGTCCTCGACATGCTCGTCGTTCTCGGGCTTTTCGGCGGAATAGCAACGGCCGTTCTGGGGACCCAGGCGACGAGCGTCGCGGAGCCGCCCGAGCGTCTCGCAATGCTGGCGGGACTTCTCGCGGGTATCGCCCAGGCGGCGGTGTTCGTTGTGACGTGGTCTCTTTGGCGAGGCTCGATTGGGCAGAAGGCCCTCGGTTTGCAAGTCGCCGACGAATCGACCGGCCATCGGCTGGGCCTGGCCGATTCGCTCGTGAGGTGGGCCTTGCTGATGGGCCCATTCGCCCTGTACATGGCCGCCCCGTATGTGCTTCGGCCGCTGCTCGGCATCGTCACGATCGGCTGGATGTGGCTGCTGATGTATAGCGTTCGGAACGATCCCGACGGCCGCGGCTATCACTACCGCCTGGCGCACAGCATGGTCGTCGAGCGAAGCTGAGGCGCGGCCGGACTGTACCGGGTTTCGCTACTGCTGAGAGTCGCGCTCCAGGCCCAGCTCGCGGTCGCTGAATGCCTCCAGCAGGAATGGCGAGGGCGAGGCGGGATCGTAGACGATGGTCAGCGACCGACGCGCTCGGGTCCACGCCACGTAAGCGAGGCGGCGCTCCTCCTCGAGGGCACGCTGGGGCTCGGTCGACTCGCGCAGTGAGCGGGCCGACGGAAAGCGGCCGGCGTCCATGCCGATGACCGCCACGTGGTCGAACTCCAGGCCCTTTGTTGAGTGGGCCGTGGCCAGGGTGAGTTGGGCGTCGTCGCGGCGCAGCTCTGCGATCCTGGCTCGGTGGCGCTCGATCGCTTCGACGAGATCCGATATGGAGTGGAACGGCGCAGCCCAGCCGACGAGGGCCGCCAGCAGATCGTCCGTCTCGACGGGGAGTGGCTCATCGAGCTCCCGATCCTCGAACTGCGACGCGGCACGAGGCGGCGGCTCGGGCAGCTCGATCCCGGTCCTCGCTAGCGCCGCCAGTCCGGGGAGCACCGACCCCGCGGCCGCCGCGCCGGTCGCCCCGATCTGGCTTTCCGCTGCGCGGCTTTCGGCGGCCCGCAAGATCGCGTCCACGCGGCGATCCTCCGTGAGCAAACGCAGCCTGGCGGCGCGGAACGGCAGCCCCATCTCCACGGCGACCGCCGCAGCAGGGAGCAACTCCGAATTCGTTCGGGCCAGGATCGCGCGGGTGCCGCCGTCGTCGGGCCAACCGGCGATGAGGTGAGCGATTCGGGCGGTCTCATCCGAGCCGTCGGGGGCCAGGATAAGCCGACCAGCTGCGACCGGGCCCGATCGGATCGACTTCACGAATCGCTCCTGATTGTGCTCGACCAGGCGGACGGCGCGCTCGACGACGACCGGAGGGCAGCGGTAGTTGACCGTGAGGTCGATCCGCCTCAGGTCCGGCAGTGAGTCCGCCAGTGCCAAAACCCGCCGCACGTCCGCCAGTCGCCAGCCGTAGATGGTCTGGTCGTCGTCGCCGACGAGGAAGATGCGGTTAGCCGGCGCGGCCAGCAACAGCGCCAGCCGGAGCTGGCTTCGGTCGACGTCCTGGGTTTCATCGACGAGCAGGTCACGGCAGCGCTCGCGCCAGCGCCGGAGGAGGGGAGGCCGAGCCTCGAGCAGCCGAAGTGCCCGTGCGACCAGGTCGTCGAAGTCGAGCCCGCCGGCATCCTCGAGCGCCTGCTCGTAGGCCAGGAACGCGCGAGCGATCGGGCCCGGCTCGGGATCCGTGGCGACTTCGGCGGCCGTTACCCCGATGTCCAGCTTGAGACGGCTGAACGCGTCGTCGAGTTGGCGAAGGGCACCACGCGTAATGTCGGGCCACATGTCGCGCAGCACGGACTCGCGATCCAGCAGCGGTTCCACGCTCTCCCCGCCGTCGGCGAGGATCTCGCGACCGAGGGCATGGAACGTCTTGACTCGTACTGCGCCCGCGCCGAGCCCGAGCGGCTCCAGCGCTGTGTCCACCCGCGCCGCCATCTCATCCGCGGCCCGCTTGTTAAATGTGACCGCGGTGATCGTGGCCGGATCGGCTCCGGTAGCCACGAGCCACGCGATCCTGGCGACGAGAGTCGTTGTCTTGCCACTCCCCGCGGGGGCTACGCACAGCACCGGTCCGGGTGGTGCAGTGGCGGCCTCACGCTGATCCGGCGCCAACCGGTCGAGTCTTTCGGCGACGGAGGAGGGGAGCACCCGGGCAGGATCCCAGGCGAGCCTTCACCGCCGCTTATCAGGACGAGCGGCGAGAAGGGCTTCCCGGTGCGACGTCTTCACCTCGCCGTCCATCTACAGGCGGCACATCGGAGGTCACAGCGGCGCTAGACCCGCCGTCAGAACCGCGCTGCGAAGCCGTAAGCTGAGATGACGCATAAAGGGGGATCGTGGTGGGCGGAATCCGCGGACTCGAACGTTCAGCGATCCTGGCAGCCGCATTGCTTGGTGCCGGGTGCGGTTTCTCGGGCTGTTCGCCTGAGACGTCGGCCAGCGAGGCTGGCGCGGGGGCAACGAACACCGCAATACCCGTAGGGTCGACGATCCCGGGCCCGGCATCCCCGAGCGGGGCGCTACCACCGGGCATCGCCGTTGTTGACACTGCGAACAGTGTCCAGCGCCTCGACTGGTCGCCGGGCGGGGAGCTTCTAGCAGTTCTGACGTGGGGTGGAGTGCTTGGCAACGGCCGAGCGGACATCCTCGATCTCGCCGGCAAGACGATCGGCTCTTTCGACGCCTTCGACATGGCCTGGGTGGACGACGCGCACCTCATGTCGTTCGATGCGACGCCTAACGACACGGCCCATGGAACGGTCGCGATCCACGCCACAGACGGAACGGAGAGCGCCAATCTGCCTGACACCTTCGGAGGGATGCTCGGGAACGGCCACGGCTCGGTCGCGCTCATGGCACCAGTCATCGGAAGCACCTACTCAACAGACGTGAGCTTCCGGATCTGGTCTGGTGGGCAGCTCGGGCAATCGATCACTGGTTTTGGGCAGCCGATGGCGTGGTCGCCGGACGGAAGGCTACTTGCCCTGATCAGCCAGAGCCCGACGGGCAGCGGCGGAGTTGGTGGACCTATTCCGGGAACCCTGACGGTCCTCGAGCCGCACTCCAGAAGCGTGGTCCTCGCGCATCAGTTCGCCGACGTGCGCATGGACGTCTACCTGTCGCCCGATGACAGCAAGCTGGCCACGTCGGACGGCAGCGTCCTGAGCCTTGCCGACGGCAATAGCATTCGAGTCACAGGCCAACCAAAGGGCTGGACCGCCGATGGGTCACTCGTTGTCGAAGGTGCAGACCAGCGGATCTCCCTCTGGACGCCAACCGTAACGAACGTTGTCCCGGATGCCTTCGACTGGGCTGTCTTCGGGCCCAATGCTGGCGATGTCGCGACGCTTCCGGCAGCGAATCAGAACCCGGACAATCCGACTCTGCCGACCTCCGCGGTCGTTCGTCGGGGTGGCTCATCCGCCTCGATTCCGATCAATGCGAGTCTCGTGATGGCCACGTGGTCCTCGACAGGCGTTTGCTTCATCGCAAGCGGCACTCAGGACGCCCAGGCCGGGGATGACCGCCTGCTCCGGGTCGAACTACCGGCCAACTGACTACGCCTACGGGGCGTTCGTCGACGATCGAGCCACGAGATCGAGTTGGTGAAAAAGAGCTGGACTCGCATGGTCCGGTAACGGTTCAGCCGGGTCAGTTCCGGGCGTAGATCGTCGCCTGGGAGTTCGACCAGATCTGGTGGTAACCGGCCGCGGTAATTCTGTCGGCAAGTCCGGCATCGAGACCGTCGGGTTCGAGCACCACGTAGCCGTAGCCGGATGCAAGCTCGACCGGAAGGCGGTCGAAGCCGAGCAGTCGGCCGCCCTCGGTGTGGATGCTGAGTTCCGGCTGGAGCGATATCGATGTCTCCAATGCGCCCGTGAAGACGCCGATCGGAACCGAAGCCCATTGCTGGAAGCTCGAGGCCAGGTGGAGCACCCGGGTGGACGGCCCGAGCCGGCCGGCATTCGCTTCCGCGCGCAACTGGTCGATGACGTCCTGCTCGGAAGAATCGACGATCAGCCGAGCATCCGGGTAGCCGGACCAGTAGCCCAATTCCGCTTCGCGCACGGCCAGCCCCAACGACTCGGAGCCGCGGTGCTCGCCGATCTGGATGTTGCTGATGAATGGGCCCGGGTACGGGTAGATCGCGACGAAGAGGAACGCAGCCAGCGCAAGTGACGTCAGGACGCCCAGGCTGCGGATCCGCATGAGCGATGAGATGCCGCCGGCGGCTCCCAGCGCGAGCATGACCGGCAGCCAGTACTCGATCGTCTTGGGCACTTCGTAGTGGATCGCCTGCTGTGTCAACGTCTCGAAGCCGACCAGTCCCGAGGCCGCCCAGGCCGCCAGACCGGCCGCGATGCCACAGCCGAGCACGATCCAACCGAGCGTCGCCGGGCTGCGCCCCTCGGTGAGGAGCCCGATCGCGAGCCCGATGGTCGTAAGCAGGAGCAAGCGCGGGAAGAAGTTCCAGATCTCCGACCAGGGGTCGTTCGGCGGGGAGATGTGCAGGCGAGCCACGACGAGGCAAGCGCCGATCGCAACCGCGACGAGCACCGGGGCCACCTGCTGGCGGGTCGCCCGCGGTCCCGGATCGAGCGCCGCGAACGACGCCGCCAGCCGAGCCTTCAACCGATCGGACGAAACGAGCCGGGCCAGGCCGTACGCGACCGACACGGCGGCGGCGATCCAGACGAAGCCGGTCCATGACGGGGCGTCGAAACCGAGCATAGTCGCCGCCTGTGGGACGGCGATGAAACCGCCGGCACCGAGCGCCGGGATCAGCCGCGGACCAAGGCGCCGGGGCGCGAGAATGAGCATTCCGACCGCGGCCGCCGCGGCGACGATGCCGACGAGCGGATGAACCAGGACGGCCGAGCCCAGCGCCGCGGCGAGCGGCAGGTCGGGCCGAATCGGTCCGCGAGCGGATGCGTCGGAGGATGCGCCGGCCGACGCGCTGCCGGTCGGCGCGCCCGCGACGAGTTCCCCGGCCGGACGTGGACCGGTGCGCAGTTCGCGGGCGATGGTCGCCAGGGCGAAGGCGGCCAGCGGGAAGGCTGCGACGGTCCCGCGCGTGTCGGCGAGCCGCATGAAGGTGAAGGTGAGCGGGAACGTCAGCAGCACCCAGAAGCCGGCTCCGGCGCCGAACAGACTCATGGCCAGGCGGCGCATCGAGACCGCCATCAGGATCGACAGTGGGAACGCGAAGGCCGCGACCGCGAGGATCGCCTCGAGGTTGGCGATGGTGGTCAGGTCGCCGAGCAGGCCCACGTACCCGAGCATCAAGCGCGATGGCCCGTAGATCGGCGACGGCGACGTAGTGAGGGTCGCGAAGCTGCCGAAGACTCGGGCGTGCTCCACCGGGGCGACATGGTTGGGGAGAACGTCGATGAACGGGGCCGCCGGCGAGGCCAACTGGATGATCAGCGGCCCGGCCCAGATCGCGATAACCAGCAGCCACCATGCGGCCGGGCGGCGGGCACGTAGATGCGGCACGAACGCGGTCAGTGGGCGCGATTCGCGCGTGACGGCGTACGCGACCAGAGCAACGAGATGGAGCAGCAACAGCTCCGGCCATCCGAAAAGCCCGAAGCTCCCGAGCAGGAAGAGCGTTGCGGCATCGAGCACGACGGCGGCCGCGAATCCGGCCAGGATCAGGTCCGATAGCGACCGATACGCAGGCGTGCCGAGGAAACGCAGCACGATCGCTCCGGCGAGAACGTTCGCCGCCGTGGCGATTGCGACGAGCACCGCCGGAGCGGCCGTATACGCCAGCTGGGACAGTAGGCCGTCGACGGCGCCGCCCCACGTGAAGCTCCATTCGCGCCACGCGCCGACCTGTCCGAGCCCGACTGCCAGCACCCCGAGGCCGAACAGCAGGGCGATGCTGATCGACTGCACGCCCGGGTCGCGGCCGACGATTCGCTCCAGGAGCCGCGGCCCCCGAGTTGTCGAATCGATCGCGGATGCCCTGCTGGTGCTGGGTTGCTCCCTCACGGAGCCAATCTTCCCACAGCCACCGCGGTGAGGGTCGCCGGTCCCAAATTGACGCAACAGCGCCGATTACGCAGTCCACTCCGGACGCTCCGTCCACCCCTCCGGGCGGTCCGTTCGGACGCGGGGTGGCTGCGATTTGTAGAATGTCCGCCAACGGAAGCGCCGGCCTCCAGGCGCAGATCGGCCGGCGGGGTCGATCGAGCGAGCGTAGGAGAGGTGGAGGCGAGATGGCGACAACGCAGATCGGACGGGCCGGCGCCGATGGGGTGGCCTCGGCCGTCCTGAGTCAGCCGCTGCTGGGACTGACTTTCGACGACGTCCTGCTCATCCCGCAGTATTCCGAGATTCTCCCCGGCGACGCCAGCGTCAAGAGCCGCTTTTCGCGGCACATCGCCCTGAACACGCCGGTCGTGAGCGCGGCCATGGACACAGTCACCGAGGACCGGATGGCGATCGCCATCGCCCTCGAAGGCGGCATCGGCGTTATCCACCGGAACCAGGCGCCTGAGCGCCAGGCCGAGCAGGTCGCGGCCGTCAAGGCGGCCGCGGTGCCAGCCGATGCCACTCTCGCCAACGTGGATTCGAAGGGCCGCCTGCGGGTGGCCGCCGCGGTCGGTGTGGGCGCGGACTCCGTGGCCCGCGCGGAGATGCTGGTTCGTGCCGGCGTCGACGCCCTGGTCGTGGACACGGCGCACGGTCACACGCTCAACGTCATCCAGGCCCTGCGCCGCTACCGCGCCTCGTACGGAACCTCGATCGACATCCTGGCCGGGAACGTTGCCACGGCCGAGGGGACGGCCGCTCTCATCGAAGCGGGTGCGGACGGCGTCAAGGTGGGCATCGGGCCGGGCAGCATCTGCACCACTCGCATCGTGGCCGGCGTCGGCGTCCCGCAGCTCACCGCGATCATGCTTGCCGCTTCCGTGGCGCGAGAGCACGACGTCCCGATCATCGGCGACGGCGGCATCCGCTACTCGGGCGATATCGTCAAGGCTCTTGCCGCCGGAGCGGATGCGGTCATGTTGGGCCGATTGCTCGCGGTCGCGGAGGAGAGCCCGGGCGAGTCGGAACGCGTCGGCGGCCGCGTCGTCAAGGAATACCGCGGCATGGGTTCTCTCGGAGCGATGTCCGCCGGCAGCGACCGCTATCCGCAGGTCGATCGCCGCAAGCTCGTCCCGGAGGGCGTCGAGGCGCTGGTTTCCGTCGAGGGGCCGCTTGCCGGCGTCCTCTACCAGCTGATCGGCGGCACCAAGGCCGGCATGACCTACTGTGGCGCCGAGTCGATCGCGGACCTGCGAACCAAGGCCCGCTTCGTCCAGCTGACGCATTCAGGCCAGATCGAGAGCCACCCGCACGACATCGAGCTCGCCCGCTCCGCGCCGAACTATCCGTAGGTCGTCACAAGTCGTTCCGTAGACGGGGAACCGGACGTCGCCGACCGCCAATCGACGGTGCGGCGCATAGAATCGTCGCGTGACCCCCGACCTGGAAGCGACCCTCAAGCGACTGCCCGATAGACCGGGCGTGTACCTCATGAAGGACACGCGCGGCACGGTCATATACGTCGGCAAGGCCCAGAGCCTGCGCAACCGCGTCCGCAGCTACTGGCAGAAGCAAACCGGCGGCGGCGAGAGCCAGCTCATCCGCAGCGTCATCGACAAGATCGCCGACCTCGAATACACGATGACCGACTCGGTCAGCGAGGCGCTGCTGCTCGAGATCAACCTCGTCAAGCGCTACCGCCCGCGCTACAACGTCCGGCTCAAGGACGACAAGAGCTACCCGTTCATCAAGATCACCCTGGCCGAGGATTTCCCAAGGATCGAGCGGACGCGCAAGCTGCCGGCCGACGGGAGCCGATATTTCGGGCCGTATGCCTCGGCCAGCAGCGTGGACGAGGCGATGAACCTGATCCGGCGCCTATTCCCGTTCCGGACCTGCACGCTCGACATCCACGAGGGCAAGCAGGCGATTGCCCGACCGTGCCTGCTGTACCACATCAAGCGCTGCCAGGCACCGTGCGTCGGGTACATCAGCAAGGCCGACTACCGCGCCCAGATCGCGCAGATCGAGCTGTTCCTAGAAGGCCGCCAGGAGGTCGTGGCGCGCGAGCTGTCGAAGCAGATGCAAGCTGCCTCGGAGGCGACCGAGTACGAGCGCGCGGCGGCCTTGCGCGACAAGGTCAGGGCCATCGAGCGGACGATGGAGTCGCAGAAGATGGCCGCCCACTCCACGACCGAGGAAGACGTGCTCGGTCTGGCCCGCCAGGACACCCAGGCAGCGGTGCAGCTCTTCGCGGTCCGCGGCGGGAAGATGGTCGGGCGCGACGTATTCCTGCTCGACGCCCCGCGCGAATCGGATGACGGCACCGTGCTGGCGGGCTTCGTGCAGCAGTACTACACGCGTGCCACCAGCATCCCGCCGGTCGTCCTCCTGCCCGCTCTCCCGGACGACGCGGCGGATCTCGAGGGGATCCTCACCGCACGACGGGGAGCGGCGGTCCACCTCCGCGTCCCGCAGCGCGGCGAGAAGAAAGGGCTCCTGGAACTCGCCGCTCGCAACGCCACCGAAACGCTGGCCCGCGAACACGCCCGCTGGCTGGCCGACCAGGGCAAGACTCTCGCGGCCCTCGAGGAACTCGCCGACGCCCTGGACTTGCCGGCCGCCCCACTGCGGATCGAGTGCTACGACATCAGCAACTTCCAGGGCGCCCAATCCGTGGGCAGCATGGTCGTTTTCGAGGACGGCCGGCCCCGCACCGGCGAATACCGGCGCTTCCGAATCAAGGAAGTGAAGGGCGCCAACGACTACGCCAGCCATCAGGAGGTCCTGCGACGCCGTTTCGTGCGGGCAAAGTCCGGCGACGAGGGGAGCGAGGAGGAACTGCGCTGGCTGCTTCCGGATCTCGTCGTGATCGATGGCGGCAAGGGCCAGCTTTCCGCGGCCAAGGAAGTGCTCGACGAGCTGGGCTACCACGATCTGGCGGTGGTCGGGCTGGCGAAGGAGCGCGAGGAGATCTTCCTGCCGGGCCGCGACGCGCCGGTATTGCTGCCGACGACATCGCCGGCGCTCTATCTGATGCAGCGGCTCCGCGACGAAGCCCACCGATTCGCGATCACCTACCACCGGGCATTGCGGGCGAAGGCGGCGACGCGCTCCGCATTCGACGACCTGCCCGGCGTCGGGCCCAAACGCCGGGCTGCGCTGCTGCGCGTCTTCGGGTCGGCGAAGCGGGTCCGCGAGGCGCCGGTGGAGCAGGTCGCCGCGGTCCCCGGCATCGGCGCGGCCCTGGCCGTCAAGATCAAAGCCGGTCTCGAACCGTAGCGGGCGGGCGCTCCAGTCCAGCCTGCTGCACGCCGCCCGGGACACCCTGCTATCATCCCGCCTCGTGCGAAGAGTCCTGCCGATCCTGATCCTGGTGCTTGGCGCGCTCGCCATCTTCATCGATATGCCCGGCTCGCATTTCGGGGTGCTGAGCAACATCGATGGCGGCTTCAACCAGCCGCTCGAGACCAAGCTGGGTCTCGACCTCAAGGGCGGGCTGCAGCTCACTTACAAGGCTGTCTACAACGCCGGCAACGCGCCGACCGCGGACCAGATGCAGGTCATCCGGACGATCGTGGAGAACCGCATCAACACCACCGGCGCGGTCGAGCCGATCATCCAGACCGTCGGCACGGACCAGATCCTCGTGGAGGTTCCGGGCGCCCAGGATCCTCAGCAGATCCGCGACCTTGTGGGACGGACCGGCACCCTCGAATTCGTTCTTCTCCCAACCGACGTGTACGGGACGAACGGAACTCCAGGCACCAAGGCCGTGCCCGCGGAAGGCGACACCATCGATCCCGCGCTGCCGGCGAAGTTTGGTGGCAAGGACGTCGATGGCGGTCAGGTTCGTGCCCGCTACGACTCGACATCCACGCCGGCAGGCTGGGTCGTGGACTTCGCTTTCAAGGGCCAGGCGGCCACGGACTTCGCGACCTGGTCGGGTGCCAATGTCAACGCCTTCTTCGCCATCGTCCTCGACGGCAAGGTCGTTTCGGCGCCCTACATCAAGAGCGCAATCACCGGCGGCTCGGGGACGATCAGCGGCGGCAACTTCACGAGCGCCTCCTCTCACCAGCTCGCCACGATCCTGCAGTACGGTGCCCTGCCGTACCCGATCCAGGAGCTCGGCCATAGCGACATTCCGGCCACCCTGGGCCAGAGCTTCCTCAACCAAACTCTGCTCGCGGGCGCGATCGGCATATTCCTCGTAATGCTGTTCATGCTCATCTACTACCGCCTGCCGGGCCTGGTGGCCTGTATCGCCCTTACCTACTACGGCATCGTCGTGCTGGCTCTCTTCCGCGTCGTGCCGGTGACACTCACCCTCGCCGGCATAGCGAGCTTCGTGCTCTCGGTAGGTATGGCGGTCGACGCCAACATCCTGATCTTCGAGCGGACGAAAGAGGAGCTGCGAACAGGCAAGACGCTCGTCTCGGCGACGGAAGCAGGCTTCAACCGCGCTTGGAACTCGATTCTCGACTCGAACGTCTCGAGCCTGATCACCGCGTCGATCCTGTACTTCGGTGGATCGGCCACGATCAAGGGCTTCGCCCTGGTCCTGATCATCGGTGTCGCGACGTCAATGTTTACGGCCGTGACCATGTCGCGCACCCTGATGCGCTTCGTCGTGAAGCAGAACTTCGCCCAGAAGGCGTGGCTGTTCGGCGTCACGGACGAGGAGTTCCAGGCGCGCGCTCTGCCGGGCCGCACTCGCAGGGAGGCCCGCGGTCGTGTTTGACATCATCGGGAAGCGGAACTGGTTCTTCCTCTTCTCGGGGATCATCCTCGTCCCGGGACTGATCTTCATCCTGCTGACGCCCTTGACCGGCGGGCAGGTCGGAATGAAGTTCTCGGTCGACTACACCGGCGGGACGATCTGGGAGATCCAGTTCAACAACCCGAACGCAAACACCGCGGACGTTGTCCGGGTGCTGAACGCGAACGGGATCAAGGACGCCGACGTCAGCGAGGATTCGGCCCACTACTTCACCGTCCGCACAAAAGAGACGAACCTGCTGCCGGCGCCGACTCCGATCCCGGTTCCATCCGTGACCCCGACCGCCAGCGGCCCGACCCCGACCCCGACGGCTACGCCTACGGTCGCACCTACGGCCTCGCCCACGCCGACGGCGGCGCCAACGGCGACCCTCACGGCAGGGCCGACGTCGAGTTCATCGGCCACGGCCGCGCCGACGGCATCGCCCACCGCAACGCCGTCGCCAACCGCGAGTCCGAGCCCGGCCCCGACGCCTCTGCCGACCGGTCGCGACCAGTTCGCCAACAAGAGCTGCGACCGCCATGTCCCGACCGAAGGCCCTCTCGCAAAGGTCGCGGTCGCCCTCCAGGCAGACCCGTCGCTCGGCCCAATCTCGTGTACCCGCATGGAGACCACAGTCGGTCCGATCATCAGCGCTGAGCTGATCCAGCAGGCTGTGCTGCTGATCCTTCTCGGGTCACTTGGCATCCTTACATGGGTCGGCATCCGGTTCCACAGCATCAAGTTCGGCGCCACCGCGCTGGCGGCCCTGCTGCACGACGTGATCGTGGTCGTGGGCATCTTCGCGATCCTGGGCACGCTATTCGGGGTCCAGATAGACGCGCTGTTCGTCACGGCGATACTCACCGTCATCGGCTTCAGCGTGCACGACACGATCGTCGTCTACGACCGGATCCGCGAGAACAAGGCCCGCCACGCCGGTGAGCCGTTCGACCAGATCGTCAACCATTCGATCCTGCAGACCTTCGGCCGGTCGATCAACACCAGCTTCACGGTGGTCCTGACATTGACGGCGCTCCTCTTCTTCGCGGGCGCCTCGATCCACTACTTCGTGCTGGCTCTGCTGATCGGCATCGTCTCGGGCACGTACTCGTCGATCTTCAACGCCAGCCCGCTGCTCGTGGTCTGGCAGCTGTGGGACGACCGCCGCCGTGCCGAGCGTCTGGCCCTGGCCCGCGGTGGCCGACGCAGCAACAACTGATCGCCCGTTTCCGGGTGCCCGGCTTCGGACACGCATACCGGGTAAGCGCCGGATACGTGGCGGGTAAGCCCTTCGTGGCATCCTGATCGATATGGTTCAACCGCTCTTCCACTGGATATCGCCGCGGGATGTTGCCGTCGATCCTGAATGCCTGGCGATCGGCGTCGAGAGAGGAATCTCCGAGCGGCTGCTGCGGATCCTGGCGGCGCGCGGCGTAGCCGGCCCGGACGAACTGCGCATGTTCCTGGCCCCGGCGGAGGACGGCCTCCACGATCCGCGGCTGCTGCCCGACGCGCAGGCCGCTCTCTTGCGGGTGTCGGCGGCACGCGAACGCGGCGAGCGCGTCCTCGTTTACGGCGACTTCGACGCCGATGGGCTTACAGGGCTGACCATCCTGGTGATCGCGCTACGCGCGCTTGGCCTGGACGCGGCCGCGTATGCCCCCGAGCGGCTCGGAGATGGGCACGGCCTGTCGCTCCGGGCGATCGATACTGCGCAGGCTGAAGGCCGGACGCTGATCGTGACCGCCGACTGCGGCACGAGCAGCGGTCCTGAGATCGAGGAAGCCGCCCGGCGCGGTATCGACGTCCTGGTGACCGATCACCACCACGCGGCAACGTGGCCATCGGCCGCCGTGGCGGTGGTCAATCCGCTGCGCGCCGATAGCGCTTACCCGGATCGCTGCCTTACCGGCGCGGGAGTGGCCTGGAAGTTCGCCCAACTCCTCCTCAGCCCGCCGGGCGAGGTCGTTCTGTCTGAGGCGGCCCGTGAGCTGGCCGATCTGGCGATCATCGGCACGGTCGCGGACGTCGCCCCGATACTCGGCGAGAACCGCTCCATCGCCCGGCTCGGGCTCGAACAGCTTCGACGGACGACGCGGCCCGGGCTCGTCGCCCTCCTCTCCCGCGCCGGAATTGCGTCCGAGAAGATCACGCTGGACGACATCGGGTTTGCCATCGCGCCGCGACTGAACGCCGCGGGCAGGGTGGGGGAGGCCGGCCGTGCGGCACGCTTGCTTCTAGCCCAGGACGCGGTCGAGGCGGACACCCTGGCCGACGCGATCGAGGCGGCCAACACGGAACGACGCGGGCTGACCAAGGGCTACCTCGCCGAGGCTCGGCTGGCCCTCGGGCTCGAGCCGGCAGCGGGCGAGGTCGAAAGAGCCGACAAGGGTCCAAAGGCCGGTCCGGCGGGGGACGACGGCGTCGCCACGACCGAACCCTCGACGCCAATAAAGCTGCCCCCGGCCCTTCTCGTCCGGGGCGAGTGGCCCATCGGGCTCATCGGCCTGATCGCCGGCCGGCTTGCCGACGAGACGGGTCGCCCGGCGATCGTGGCCGCGCCGATAGCCGCGGGATCCGAGCTGCTGCGCGCCTCTTGCCGCGGGCCGCAGGGTTGGAGTCTGGCCGAGGCGCTGGTGGAATGTGAGGATTTGCTGGTTCGCCACGGCGGTCACGCCGCGGCCGCAGGTTTCGACATCGAGGCCGACCGCTGGCCGGAGTTCGAGCGCCGTTTCCAGGGGCTTGCTGCCGCGGCACCGCCGCGCCCGACCGGGCAATCGGACTTGTACCTGGACATCGTCATCCCGGCGACGGAGATCGACTATCGTTTTGTGCGGGAACTCGAGATGCTGGAGCCCACCGGTCCGGGCAACCCCGCTCCGGCGTTGGGTCTGACCGGATTGAAGGTTGCGAGAGCGCGTTCCGCGAGCGGCGGGCATACTCAATTAGTATTGGGGCGCGGGCGAGACGTACTCGACGCCGTCGCATTCCGAAGACCGGACCTGGCCAAATCGCTCCGGGAGGGTGACCGAATAGACGTCGTGGCACGAGCGGCCAGTCGCCGTTTCGGGGGTTTCGAGTCGATCCAGCTGGAAGTGCTTGACGTCGCATCCGAGGGTGCGGACCCGGCGGTAGCACCGTCCGGCGCCGATGCGGGCATGCCCGCGAAATTGGGAGGGCCGTTGCCGGCATGACCGATCAGATCGCACCAGCCAACAAGCCGCCCGTGCGCAAGATGTTCGGCGGTAGCCGAATGAGGGTAGCGCCGGCTCTGTCGCTCGTCGGCCTGCTGATCGTCGGCCTGCTGACCGCCGCCATCTATCGCAACTGGACTCCAACGCTCTCCAGCGGCGAGGCGACGCCATCGATCACTCCGGTTCCGGTCGCGAGCGGCCAGACCCCGACTCCCGCTCCGCTGGAGACCATTCACACGAACCCCGAGATCGCCGTCCCCGGCACTCTCGTGTACGCGAAGGGCGGGAACCTCTGGCTCCAGAGCGGCACGACCGCTCGCCAGCTCACCGAGTCGGTCAACGGCTCGCAGGCTTCCCAGCCGGCCTTCTCGCCGGATGGCCAGTGGATCTACTACATCGACACCCGGATCACGCCGGGCAAGTGGTACAACCTCGACAACGTCGGTGAGATCACGAGCTTCATGCTCTATTACCCGGTCCTGGTCGGCATCCACCCCGACGGAACCGGCAAGAGAGAGATCATCTCGGGACTGACCAAGAAGGGTTCGCTCAAGTTCAACTTCCTTATCCGCCAGCCTTCGATTTCGCCAAGCGGAGTCACGGCGGCGATCGTGTCCGATGGTCCGGTCGTGGCGGGCGCCGTCCACGACGCGGTGATCCATTACGTCAATCTGACCAACGGCAGGCTCGGGGCCGCCTTATCCCTGCCGGAGTCGACGCCCCTCGGGCTCTCCGATCCGGAGTTTTCCCCCGACGGGAAGTCGCTCGCCTACACGATGGAAGGTCGAGCCGGTAGATACGGGGCCCCGATCATCTGGATCAGCAGCGGCGGGACGGTCCGCAAGGTGGCAGCCGGCTACCGCGCGCCGTCGTGGTCGCCCGACGGCAAGTATCTGGCTGCGACGAAAGTCAGCGGCGACGCGCTCAACGTCGTCGTCCTTGACGCCGCGACCGGCAAGCAGGTCTCGCAGGTCACCTCCGACGGCGCCTCGTGGGCGCCGGTCTGGTCGCCCGACGGAGACAAGCTCGTCTACATGCACCTCACCGGCACGATCGTGGACCTCAACATGGTCTACATCTCCGGCACCGGAGCCGACCGAACGTACAAGATCGAGCCCAACCTGACCGACTACACGGGCCTGGATGGGCAGTCGACGGCAGCCTGGTACATCCCGGGCTTTGGACCGGTGGCGACCCCGGCGCCGACAGACACGCCGGCCTCGTGCTCCGTTGGGTCTCCCGTGCCGTCCGCTTGCGGCTCGAGCTCCGCCACGGCTTTGCCGACTCCTTCGTGATCGCCTGACCGCCGTCCGCTAACCTTCACCGCGATGAACTCCTATCTCGAGCGCCTGGGCGCCCGCACCGGATCCCTCGGCTCGGTGCTGTGTTTGGGTGTCGATCCCGTTCCCGAGGCGCTGCCGCCGGGCTTCAGCCGCGACCTCTCCGGGGTCGAACGCTTCTGCGAGGTGCTTCTCGACGCGGCGATGCCGTACGCGGCGGCTGTCAAGCCGAACATCGCGTTCTTCGAGGCGTTCGGATCGGCCGGGATCGCGGCGCTCGAGCGGCTGCGGTCGAGAGTGCCGGCGGCCATCGTCTTCGTAGTCGATGGCAAGCGGGGCGACATCGGGACTACGGCCGCCCGGCAGGCCGCCGCGCTGTTCGACGGGCTTGGATGCGACGCAGTCACGGTGAACCCGTACCTCGGATCGGAGGCGGTGGAGCCGCTCATCGGCCGGGCCGGACGGTTCGCTTACGTCCTCTGTCGGACGTCCAATCCCGGCGCCGGCGAACTCCAGTCTCTGCAAGTGGCGGCCGATCCGGCCATCGACGCGCCGGCGGAGCCGCTCTACGCCAGAGTGGCTCGTCGGGCGCGGAGTTGGGGTCCCGGCGGGACCGTGGGCCTGGTCGTCGGAGCAACCGCGCCGGTCGAACTCGAGCGAATCCGGGCCATCGCGCCCGAGCTGGCTCTGCTGGTTCCCGGAGTCGGGGCTCAGGGCGGCGAGGTGGAACCCGTGTTGCGCCACGGGCCGGCCGTCGCGCCCCCCGCCGGAGAGTGGCCGGGCGGGGGATTGCTGGTCAACGTGTCGCGCGGAATAGCCGCGGCAGCCGCGCGGCCCGATGGACCGTCGGACGTAGCCGAGCGCCTCGCCGCCGCAGCAGCAGAGTGGGCCGGGCGTTTGCGAGTGCCCGCGTAGCCCCGGACATCCGTGTGGTCGCGCTCGCGCGGCTCCGCGCCACTTCGCCTACGCGCGACGCCACGCTCGCGTCTGCTCCGCGAATACCATCTGGGCGCCCGGCCGTCGGCGATGCCGATCGCTATAGACTTAGCCAATGCGCAGCAAGGCCGATCTCAGCGAGGCGTCCGGCGAATCGCCGGCGGCGCAGCCTGGGCTGCCGCCGACGCAGCCCTCCAATCGGGCGTCCCCGCCCAACCGGCGGCCACGCCCCGACGCAACGGCTGCCTCCGGCCATGGATTGGCAGAGAGCGCCAGTCAAGCCGCCGCGGCGGCAGGCAGCGCACTGCGCGATGACCGGGCCAGGGGCACCAGCCGCTCCGCCGGCCGGGCATCCGCATACGCCTCCGGCCAGGTTGCAGCCCTGGACTCTGCGCCTCGCGACGTTCCGGCCGGCCGCAGCAAGCGGACCAGAGAGCTCGATCAGCGGGTCGTGATCTTGAGCGGCCTGTCGGGTGCCGGCAAGACGTCGGCGACCAAGCTCTTCGAAGACCTCGGCTACACGTGCATGGACAACTTGCCCGGCGAATTGCTACCGGCACTGGCTGAACTGGTTTCCGAGGATCGTCAGCGTTTCGAGAAGGTGGCGATCGTTCTCGACGTTCGGGCGGGAGACGCGCCGCTGGCCATGGCCGCGATGCGCGGCGCGCTGGAGGGTCGAGGCATCAAGCCGCGCGTCGTCTTCCTGGAGGCCCGCGACGAGGTATTGATCCGCCGCTTCTCCGAGACGCGCCATCGCCATCCGCTCGCCGGACGGCGAGGCATCGCCGGATCGATCGCGGAAGAACGCCGTCTGCTCGATCCTATTCGGGCCGAGTCGGACATCGTCGTCGACACCTCTGATCTCTCGCTCCGCCAGCTGAAGGAGCGCATCTTCGCTCACCTGGCGGATGACTCATCCGACGTCGGGATCGTCTTCCAGCTGATCAGCTTCGGGTTCAAGTACGGCGTGCCGCTGGAGGCGGACCTGGTCTTCGACGTCCGCTTCATGGAGAACCCGTACTACGTCGACGAGCTCAGGCATTTGTCCGGCCTCACCCCGGCCGTGCGCGACTATGTCATGGGCCAGCCCATCGCCCAGCAGTTCTTCGACTTCCTGGCCCGCTTCCTCGACCTGACCGTTCCGGGCTTCAAGAGCGAAGGCAAGACGCGCCTGACCGTCGCGATCGGCTGCACGGGTGGATATCACCGCTCCATCGTCATCGCCGAGCAGCTGCGAGGCTGGCTCGAGAAGCGGGGGTTCGGCACCGTTGCGGTCTTCCATCGGGAGCTCGAGCGCGAATGAGGTTCCCGCGGTTGCGCGTGGCCTGGGGGCTGAGGCGCTGGCTGAGGCCCGGGGTCGGGGTGAAGCGCTGGCTTCTTCTGGTCTTCGCCGGGGAGTTGGGTCTGGCTCTGGCAGGAGCACTGTGGCTGCGGCAGGTCTACCGCGATGCCGAGATCACCGGGCCGCCACAGGCGATCGTCTCGGTCATCACTCTGCAGTTCCTGCCCTACGGCGTTCGCGCCTTCATCGTCGGCACCGCCGGCGTCGCGCTCTTCGCCTTCGGCTCATGGCGGGTCGTCCGCGTCCTGGTGACGCCGTTCGTCCCGGCTGAAGCGGACCAGCCCCTTGTCGACGTCATCTACGGCAAGCGGTTCCGCGCCCGTGGCCCCAGGATCGTGGCGCTCGGCGGCGGGACCGGTCTTTCGACGCTGCTACGCGGCCTGAAGGAATATACGAGCAACATCACGGCCGTCGTAACGGTGGCGGACGACGGCGGATCGTCGGGCCGGCTGCGCGAGTCGCTCGGCATCCCTGCCGTCGGCGATATCCGCAACTGCATCGTCGCCCTGGCCGATGCCGAGCCCCTCATGGGCGAGCTTCTGCAGTACCGCTTCCCCGGGGACGATGCCGAGGCTCTCGGCGGCCACACCATCGGCAACCTGCTTCTGGCGGCGATGTCGGCGGTCCAGGGAGGCGACTTCGAGGAAGGCGTCCGGCAGATGAACCGCGTTCTGGCCGTCCGGGGCCAGGTCGTCCCGGCGACGGCGAGCGCGGTCACGCTGCACGCCAACCTGGTCGACGGCGCCGAGGTGGTTGGCCAGTCGACGATCGCGAAGTCGACCGGCATCGACCGAATCTGGTTCACACCCGACGACGTCGTCCCGTGTGACGACGCCATCAAGGCCATCGGCGAAGCCGATCTCATCGTCATCGGGCCCGGCAGCCTGTATACGAGCATCCTCCCGAGCTTGCTCGTCCCGGAGATCACCGAGGCGATCCGCTCGTCGCACGCAATCCGTGTCTTCATCTGTAACGTCGCCACTCAACCCGGGGAGACCCAGGGTTACGACCTGGCGGACCATCTGTCGGCGGTCGAGCGGCACACCAGCTCAGGTCTACTGGACGTCGTCCTCGCCAACAACCAGTTCGGGGCCAAGAGACCCGGCGATTACGCCGCCGAACCGGTCCGCTTGCGCTGGCCGCCCGCCTCCGCCTGGCCGGTTTCGAACACGCCGCGCCTGGTGCTCGACGATGTCGTGAATGCCGACAACTCGCACCACCACGATCCCGCCCGTCTCTCGGCTGCGATCATGAAGATCTACGAACGCGAGTCTTTCGGGCGGCGGCGATCGCGGCCCGCGCGGACGGCGTGACCGGCTCGGCCGTCGTCGAGGATCGAAGGGCAGCGGTTTGACAACGGCAGAGCGCGACCTCGCTCAGGGTTTGCGGGCCGAGCTGGCGGCGATCGATCCCCCGAGGAGGTGCTGCCGTCAGGCCGAGAGATTCGGACTGATGGGGGCGTTCGAGCCCAGGCGCCGCTCCATTGCCCGGCTCGAGTTGCGCCTGCGGCGGAACAAAGCGGAGAGCGAGGCCGCGAGCGAAGGGGCCAACGGCGCCGCGCCCATCGACGAGTCGTTCGACTGGGCCGGTTCGGCCGAACATTGCCGGTTCGCCTACCTTCGCGGCCGCTTCCTGGCACACGGTTCGCTGAGTCTTGCGTCGGGGCGGACCCACCTCGAGTTCGTCGTGGGTCCCGAAGAGGCCGAGGTGCTGGCACGTCGTTTGGACGACCTCGGCTTGCCGGCCTCATGGCGGGTTCGGCGAGGCCGCGGCGTCGTCACCTGGAAGAGCGCCGAGACGGTCGGCACGTTCCTGCGGATGGTCGGCTCGGGCGCGGCTCTGCTCGAGCTGGAGGTGCGGGCGGTCTCGCGTTCGGTGCGGGGAGACCTGAACCGCGTCATCAACGCCGAATCCGCGAATCTCCAGCGTGCCGTGGCCGCCGCCGCGCGCCAACTCGAAGCGATCGACGTCGTCGAAGCCGACGGCCGGTTGGCGAGGCAGTCGAACCTGGTGCGGCTCGTCGCCGATACCCGGCGCGAGGTTCCCGAGGCCACGTTCACCGACCTGGCCGAACGGCTGCAGATGCACCGCTCTACAGTGCAGCGCGCCCTGGACCGCATCGAATGGCTGGCGCTCCACGCCGACGAGGGGGCAGGGAAGCGCCGGCACTCTCGATTCGGGGCCGACTGACACCCCGACAGGGCCCGTCGGTCGCCGACCGAGGGGCCGACTGTCCCTCCGGCGGACCGCCCGGCTCTGTCATCATTGGCGGCATGAGACCTGTGATTATTGCCGCCAACTGGAAGATGAACACCACCCCCGCGGACGCTGGAGAGCTGGCCGCCACAATTGCCGCCCGGACCGAGGAGCCGGGGGTCGTCCGAGTCATCTGCCCGCCCTACATCTGCCTGGCCGCGGTACGGGACGCGCTGGCCGGCAAGAACGTCGCCGTCGGCGCCCAGAACGTCCATCACGAGCAGGGCGGCGCCTACACAGGCGAGATCTCCGCAGCCATGCTGGCCGGATTGGCCACGTGGGTCATCCTCGGCCACTCCGAGCGACGCCGCGATGAGTTCGAAGGCGACGAGCTGATCGGCAAGAAGCTGGCTCGCGCCATCAGTGCCGGTCTGCGCCCGATCCTGTGCGTCGGCGAGGTGCTGGCCGAGCGTGAGGCCGGCCGCGCCGTCGAGGTCGTGGCGACTCAACTCCGCGGCGCCCTGGCGGGCAAGGACGTTGAGGCGCTCCTCAACGCCGGCTTCGTTATCGCCTACGAACCCGTCTGGGCGATCGGCACCGGCCGAACCGCATCGAGCGCCGACGCGGCCGCAATGGCCGAAGCGATCCGCGCGACTCTCGCCGCAGACCTCGGTTGGGGCCACAACGCCGAGAGCGTTCCGGTCCTGTACGGCGGCAGCGTGACCAGCGCGAACATCGGCGAGTTCCTGGCCGAGCATTCGATCGACGGCGGCCTGGTGGGCGGCGCGTCGCTGAAGCCCGACGAGATGGCCGGCATGGTCGCCCGCGCCGCCGTCACGGCGAAGGCCCGCGCCGCGGCCGAGGGCAAGCCGGCATGACGGCTGCCAACACCGGCGGCTCGAAGCGTCCCCGGCCGATCGTTCTCGTAGTTCTGGACGGTTTCGGCATCGGTCACGAGCCGGCTATCGACGCCATCGAGGCGGCCCGCATGCCCAACTGGCGAGCCTTCCTC
>Ga0302254_10000021_pt1 | contig 26700 bp, 27 predicted proteins | sample I_Fen_E1_4_FD_194573 | JGI IMG/M metagenome (GOLD analysis project Ga0302254, IMG submission 194573) | Peat permafrost microbial communities from Stordalen Mire near Abisko, Sweden - I_Fen_E1_4 | ecosystem: Environmental > Terrestrial > Soil > Wetlands > Permafrost | place: Sweden: Abisko... | reverse complement strand
CGACGTGGCCGCGAAGGCCGCCGAGCTGGCAGCAGTCGCGGCCGAGAATGCAGGTCCGGTCGCCCACAAGGCAGCCACCGTCACCGAGCACGTCGGCGATCGCCTCGCATCACGGAGCAAGGACCTTGCGGCGGATCTCCGAAAGGCAGCCGAAGCGGCCCGCGTCCACAATGCCGAAACGGCCGATGACGGCTCCAAGCCGGACGACGCCCCCAAGGCTTAGCGACCACGGCGCGTCTCCGCCGGGGCGCTAACCCAGTGGCTCGATCCGTGCTCTGAAGATCTCGCTGCCGTCCTCGCGGGTGAGGCGATAGGCCCAACCGCCTTCGAGCGGCCACGTCCGGCCTACGAGCAGTTCGTCGCGCGCGGCCGAGCTGGCGAAGTCCAGGACGTACCGGCGCGGCACGACCAGCAACAATTCGCCCTGCCCCGCTGCCTCGAGCGCCTCCTCGAAGTAGTCGAGGTAGACGCTGTTGTTGACGTGGTCCAGCGGATCCAGGTCGCGCCTGTGGACCCGGAAGCGCCGCTCGACGGCGTGGGGCGGCGACTCCGGCAACGCCACCTTGCGCATCTCGAAGGTGACCGCGCCGTCCACCACGAACTTGTGGAAGTCGTCGGGCACGCGCGTCGGCACGCCCCGCTCGTTGACCATCACCCAGTCGATCTCGAGATGCGCCAGCAACTCGCCCGAGGGCGCGAAGACCTCGCACTCGCGTCGGGCGCCGATGCGCCGGTAGCCCACCACGCGCGTGCTCACCAGCACCTCGGCGTAGGTGTGGACGGGGGCCAAGACGTCGAGCCGGATCGACCGAACCAACCAGAAGAGGCCGCGCGCGCCATACCAGTCGCGCCCGAAACCGAGCTCGGTCGAGTGCTGCCAGGCGACGTCCGCGACCCAGGCCAGATAGACCGCCGTCCGCATCGTCTCGCTGACGGTCGATTCCTCGAAGCGGACCCGATACGGGCGAACGATCCGATACGGCAGCTCGTCCCGCAAGATCGCCGGCGCGTCCGGGGTCACGGGCGGGTCACGCCGAGCTCGTCGATGTTCTCGAGCGCGACCAGCCGCGTCCCATCTCGGGGCGCGCTGGAGCGGTCGAGCCTGATCTCGGCCGAGCGGCGGGCGTCGAAGACGACGAGAGCGACCGTGATCTCGATCTCCTCGTCGGCGGCGTGCGCGCGCGCGTCGTCGAGCTGGTTCAAGACGTCGGCGTTGATACCCCGCGCGCCCCACTTGCAGTCGTAGACCTCCGGGCGGGTCGTTGATTCGACCGTGACGTCGTACGGGTGGATCTCGGCCGGGACCCCGTCGAACAGAACGCGCCGCTCTCGTTTGACAACTCCGCTGCGACGGGCGAGCAGCTGCGCGGTCAGCTCCTCGACGACGGCGCCGCGGTACGAACTGCGAGCCTGCTCGCCGCGATTGGCCACATCGAGCGAGGCTGCGAGGAGGCGCTCGGCGTGGTCGCGAAGCTCTGCACTCGGCCCCTCGCCAAAGAGTGCCGGGAACATCCGCCGCCAGATCTCGGCATCGGTTCGCTCGCCGTTCATCGCCGCGCGGGCCATCCAGCGCTCGGCGGGAGTGGCAGCGGCGAGCAGCGCGGCCAGGCGGGCGACGAGCGGGTCGGCCTGGATCCCGGCGTAGACGACGGCTCGCGCGTCCCGGGCGGCGTCCTGGAATCTCATCGGTCGGATCCCCCGTCCACGTCGCCGCCGAGCGCGAGGGCGACGACATGCGGGTACGTCGAGAGCCAATCGATGGCGCGGTGCGGGTCGGTGATCAGCCCGATCTCGGCGATTGCCTCGTCGACAGCATCGCCGGCGCCGGCGGGGAGCGGCGCGACTATTCCTGCCAGGGCCTCGATCGCGGGCAGGTAGGCGTCGGTCAAGTCGGTGACGTATTGCCACTCGTCTTCGATCGTCTCGGCCAGATCGGCAAGCGCGCGATAAGCCGCCGCGGCATCTTCGACGAGTTCTGCTCGGTCGTTCACGCGAGTAGCCTAGCGGCGGCGGCCACTCCGTGGGAGGATTGACCCGAGTCGAGCAAAGGAGAGGGATATGGACCTGGGTCTCAACGGGCGAACCGCCCTCGTGGGCGGCGCCTCGGCCGGGCTCGGGCGGGCCTGTGCCGAGCGACTCGCTTCCGAAGGCTGCCGCCTGGTCCTGTGGTCGCGCGGCGGCGATGCCCTCGAGCTTGCAGCCCAGGAGATCAGAGACGCTCACAAAGTCGACGTGACTACGGTTTCCGGCGACGCCACCGACCCCGGGACTGCGGCGAAGGTTGCCGTGGCGGCCAGAAAGGCTCTCGGCAAAGTCGAAATCGTGGTCCTCAACGCCGGAGGGCCGCCTCCTGTCGAGTCGACCCAAACGGATCCCGCGGTCTGGCGGCGCTCGTTTCAGCTCCTGGCAATCACGCCGATCGAACTGACGACCCTGCTTCTGCCGTCGATGCGGGCCCGCGGCTTCGGACGCGTGGTATCGATTCTTTCGTCCGGGATACGCCAGCCAATCCCGGAACTCGCGTACTCGAACGCCTGCCGCAGCGCCCTCGCGGCGTGGCTCAAGACGATTTCGGTCGAGGTCATGCCCGACGGCGTGACGGTCAACGGCGTCCTGCCGGGACGGCTCGACACGAAGCGGATCGCCTCGCTCGACCTTGCACGAGCCGAACGATCGGGCACGACTCAGGAGGCCGTCCGGGCCGAGTACTCTCTCGGTATTCCGGCCGGCCGTTACGGCGACCCCGACGAGCTGGCGGCCTACGTCGCGTGGCTCTGCTCGGACCGGGCCCGCTACCAGACCGGCACCTTCGTCCCGATCGACGGCGGCTCATTCCGGGCCTTGCCGTAAGCCACGATCAGTCGCCGCGGTGGCCGCGGGATTCGATGCTGAAGGTGCCCCAGTGGCCGGTATACGGAAGCCAGTCCGCGTCCACGCGCTCGACCAGGGCCGAGGCTGGGCCTTCGTGGAGTGCCTCGAGGAGATCCTCGAGATTGGCGCGAGGACCCTCGACGACGACGTGGAGGCTGCCGTCCTGCTCGTTCGAAACGAACCCGGTCAGGCCGGTCCGCATGGCCCGAACAACAACGAAGTAGCGGAAGCCGACGCCGTGGACACGGCCGTGCACGTTCGCCTCGAGGCGGGCCAGGTCGCCCGGACGCCCGGTCAACGGCGTGCTGCGCGGCGCGGCGCCGGCCGCGGCTGGCAAGTCATGCCGCGCGGCCCGGTCGCGGCCAGGCCAGCACCAGCACATCGAGGGCGAGCTCCGGGTTGACGTTCTCGTCGATCTGGACCTCGACGGCCGCCAGTTTGGCGAGGAAGGCGGGCAGGGCGCCGGCGGGGATCGTCGGAGCGACGGCGGCGAGCTCTTCGAGCAACTCGGGGTCCTGGAGCCGGCGCCGACCGCCAAGTGCCGCAACCGCCAGGTCGCGGGCCAGGGAAGCCCAGATGGCCAACAGCGATGACGCCGCCGCTCGCCGATCAGACGCGGAAACCTTCGGCGCAGCCGAATCGGCGGCAGCGTCCGATTCGCCCTCGGCATTCGTGGCGCCGGGCTGAATCGCTGCGGCGGTCTTCTTTCGACGCCGTCCCGTGCCGGTCGTGGCGGTCGCAACGCCGTCGAGAATTCCATCGCCGGCCGCATCGCCGGCGCCGGCCACACTCTTGCGTCCCTCGTCCAGGGCGGCCTCGAGCGCGGCCGCCGAACTCATCAGCGTGCGTACGGAGGTCAGTCTTTCGTGCCTGCCAGCGGTTAGCAGGTCGATCAGGCCGCGGGCGATCTCGCCCCGCAACCGGGCCGCGTCGGGGGCGCGGGCGTAGGCGAGCGCAAGACCCGGGCGTCCGGATGCGAGTCGGGCGAAGCGGGCGGCCGAAGGGGCGTCGGCGGCGCCGAGCTCGCCCAGCCAGCGCTCGATGTCGCGTCCGGAAACCGGACCCAGGCGCACACGCACGCAGCGCGACCGGACCGTGGGCAGCAGGCACTCCTCCTCATCGGCGCATAGGACGATGGTGACTCCGGCCGGCGGTTCCTCGAGCATCTTGAGGAGCGCGTTCTGAGCGTCGTCGTTGATGCGGTGGGCCTGCTCTACGATGGCGACTCGAGCGCCGCCCTCAACAGATAGGAGCGCCAGTTCGCCGATGAGGTGGCGGATCGACCCGGGCTCCGGGTCTGTCGCCTTACCGATGCGGACCTGGCCACCGGGACCTTCCGGGGCGAGCCGGTGGAGGTCCGGGTGATTGCCCGAGGCGACGAGCCGGCAGCCACGGCAGCGCCGGCATGGACGCGCGGCCGGGTCCGGATCCAGGCACAGGAGCGCCGCCGCCAGATCCATGGCGAGCGTGGTCTTGCCGCTCGAAGCCGGCCCGACGAGCAGGACGGCATGAGGCACAGAGCCGGCCACCATGGTTGCGATCGCGGCCAGCGCTCCCGGCTGGCCGCGGGTCGTTGCGTTCTCCATCGGCAGCGGTTTCGAGACCACGACTTGACGGTCGACGGGCGCCGGGGGCTACTCGCCGGCTGTTTCCGCCGGTGTTCCGCCTTCGGCGGCGGCCGGCTTCTTGCGTGCCGGAGCGCGGCGCTTGGGCGCAGCCTCGACCGGGGCAGTGCCGCTCTCAGCGGCTCCGACGACGGCCGCGGCGGCCGCGGCGGCGGCAGGCTTACGCCTCGTGCGACTGGCCGGCTTGGCAGGCGCTTCGGCGGCCGGAGCGGCCGTTTCTGCTGGAATGTCGACTCCGGCTGTCGGAGCGGCTTCGACCTTGCGACGGCCGCCGCGCCGGGCGGCGGGCTTGGGCGTCTCACCACTTTCGTGGACGGTCGCCTCGGTCGGAGCCACGGCGGGCGTCACTGCCGGCGCTTCGGCCCTTCGGCTCAGCTTCGTCGAGAGCTGGGCTCGCAGGATCTCCTCGAGCTCCGGCGGAACCTCGCTCCACGGCTCGGACGAGTCCCGTCCGCTGCTGCGCATCGCTCCACCACCGCCGCTGCGATGCTGCTGCGGCTGCGGCTGGCGCTGAGGCCGCTCGTCGCGGCGGCGCGGGGGCTGTGACTGCGGCTGGGATTGCGATTGCCGAGCCGGCTCCGGATATCGCGTCGAGGATCGCCCGTAGCGCTCCCGCTCGACGGCAGAGGCATAGGCGCTTCGAACGCCACGCCCGCCACCGCCGCGGTTCTGGCCCTGGCCCCGTGCGCCCCGCTGGCGCTCGGCCAGCAGGTATTCGGGGATTTCCGGTTCGGCAAAGTCGTCCTCGTCCGCTGGAGTGATCGGAGTGAGGCGTTCCGGCCGCCCGGCCATGCCGATCTGGGAGTCCCAGACCGATCCGAACTGGTTGACGCGGGGCGCCGGAGCGGCCGCCGGGCCGACTTGCTCGGCTTCCTCCCCTTCCTCTCCTGCGTCGTCAAGCGGCGCGACACCGTCCTGGGTTCGGCCGCCATGGCCGCGGCCGCGACCGCCGCGGCGCCGGCGACGCCGGCCGGCCTCCGTCGACTGAGCGCCGTCGCCGCCTTCGGCTTCCTGGCCCTCGACGAGTTCCTCGACGAGTTCCTCGGCAAGCTCCTCGATAGGCTCTGATTCGGCTCCCGCGGTCTGCGCCCGAGATAGCTTCTCTCCCGGCAGCGCCACGAGCTTGCCCGGGGTGACGCGAGCGACGCCGCGGCCCGTGCCGCGTGGCGCTCGCCCGCCCGTCGGTGCGGCGGCTCCGCCGGCCGCAACGGCCGCAGGTCCGGCAACCGGTCCCGCCGCAGCCACGGCCTCTTCGCCGTCGCGGGTTCCGGTCCGCCGACCGCCGCGGCCACGCCGGCCTCCGCGACCCTCAGTCTGCTTGTTCGGGACCTCGGTCATCGAGAGGTCCTCTTCGTCGCCCGCAACGCGCCGTCCGGAGCGGGATGACTCGCGATCCACGCGGGCCAGCTGGGTGATGTCGTAGAAGGCGTCGGCGACCTCGATCAGATCGGAGCTGGTGTTGCCCCGGAAGCTGATGACCTCGACGCGGACGCCCATCTCCTGGACCGCCCGGATCGCGGGTGCAAAGTCTCCGTCCCCACTCACGACGATGGCGACGTCCAGGTTTCGAGCCGTCTTCATCATGTCGACGACGAGCTCGATATCCAGATTCGCCTTGACCTTGCCGTCCCCATATTTGCGGATGTCTTTGCTCACGACTTTGTAGCCGTGACGCGCAAGGAAGCTATGGAAGTTCCGCTGGTTCTCGTTCTCGGGGTCCAGCCCCGTATATGCGTACGCTCGGACGAAATCGCGTCCGGCCACGGCCGCTTTGAGCAGCGTGACGTAGTCGATATCTGCGCCTGCCGCCTTCGCCGCATAGAAAATATTCGCCACGTCTACGAAGACGGCGACGTTCTTGCTCACAAATGACTCCTTGGTGATATGACCTGACGGCCCTTGCCGTGGCCTTGATCCGCGGCGCCGGCGCTCCCTGGCAGCTCGGCTCGACGGTTTTGCTAGCGGGTTGCCGGCGCCCTGACCGGGACCGCAGCTCTATAGATGTTGGCCGCGTCGGAAGCGAACCCATGCCGGATCCAACACGCGCGAAGTGCGGCGTTTTCCGGCAGCATCACTTCCACTGCGGTGCAGCCTTTTCTTCGGGCCGAGATCATGATCTCCTCGATCAGCACATCGGCAACTCTCTCGACGGCGTGACCTGGGGCGACGACCAGCACGTCAACCGTGCCTACGAAGCCTCCGGCCCGGACCGATGGTCTCAGGCCGAGTACCGCACCGCCGGCTATCTGACGACCCGCCTCGGCGACCACGACGCTCGCGTTGGGAATGTAGACGAGCTGGCGCAGCAGGCCGATCGCGTCCAACGGGGTGCCAGCGCCGGGCGCGGCCCCCATTTCCACACAAAGCGCATAGAACCGATCTACATCGGTGATGCGCGCCTGCCTGACCAGGTACTCCACTCGAATGCACGAACCTCGTGACGAGATGGCGATCGCACAAACGATGCAGCCATTACATCCGGATTGGCGCGATGGCCGCGCGTTCGTGCCGAACTCTCGGGTGGGCGAGCTTCGTTGGGGCTCGACAGCCACGCCAGGTTGGGGTCGGCGGCCGCGCTCATGCGTCCGGCTCGCCGTTTCCTACTATACGCCATCGCTCGAAGACGCTGTGGAACCGCTCAACCCGTGTCGCCTGGCATTGCCGGCCGGGCACATCCACAGCCCGCGGCTAGAAGCGACGCCGTGCGTCCCAGAACTCGAACACGCCGCGGGCGAAGATGATCAAGCCCACGGCTGCGAACCAGAAGCCGATGCCGCGGAGCGGCTGGATCGGAGGCGTCTGGCCGGTGTAGAGCAACAACCCTTCTTCGAGCATCGAGACGACTCGGAGCCCATACGCGACGAACGCAACTGCCAGCAGCAACACAAATGTGATCGGCCGATCGATTGCGATCGGCGCCTCCGCCGCATAAGGCAGTGTGATCAGCAGCAATGTCGCAACGGCCGCGAGGAACAGCAGAAAGCCGCGACCGTCGGAGATGCCCACGTCGCTCTGGGCGGGCAGTTCGCCCGGACCGCCGCCGAGTTGCCACCACTGCAGCAGGCACGACACCACGATCACCATGGCGCCGACAGTGACGATCCAGCGACCGCTCTGGATGGGACTGGGATTCATCACGACCCCTTAGGACTCATAAGCCTCGGGGCGCAGGACGCCCACGAAACGCAGATTCCGATAGACCTCACCGAAGTCCAGGCCGTAGCCGACGACGAAGGCATCGGGGATCTCGAACCCGACATAGTCGATCGGGATTTCGACCAAGCGCCTGGCCGGCTTGTCGAGAAGGGAACAGACCCTGATCGACTTCGGGTTCTTGCCCCGAAGGTATCGAAGCAGATAGTTGAGCGTCAGCCCGGTGTCGATGATGTCCTCGACCAGCAGGACGTCCCGGCCGTCGATCGGTGCGCTCAAATCCTTGAGGATCCGGACGAGACCCGACGACTCGGTGGATGTCCCGCCATAGCTCGAGACCTCCATCAGATCGATTCGTAGGGGCAGCTCGATCTGACGCATGAGATCGGCCATGAAAGGCAGCGAGCCCTTCAGGACGCTGACGAGCGTCAGCTCACGGCCGGCATAGTCGGCGCTGATCCGCTTCCCGATCTCCGCGACCTTGAGGCGAATCTGGTCTTCGGAGAGCAGGATTTCGGCGACATCCTCGTTCAGGTCCTGAGAGTGCTTCATCGCTACCTCTTACATCGTCACGTGGCGGTCGAGTTGGGAGCGTACGCCGCGGCGGCCCGGCGCACAGCGCGGCGGCGCGCTCCGCGGGAGCGGCGATCGTGAGAGCCCACAGTATCGAGCGCCGCGCTATCCGGCGTCGACAGGTCGAGGGGACGCCCAACTGCGGGGCCCCCCGACCCGGCCATTTCGACACCGGCGTCCTGGTTCTGGTGCGGTCCGACCTGTCCGAGCGCGCCGCTCAACTCCGACACGAGCGCCGAGCGCCCGTACTTGAGCATCAGAGCCCGGAAATCGCGGGCGTAGAAAAGCTTGATTCGAAGGTTCGGATAGAGCTCTCGCATGCGCCGGACCTTGCGGTTCTTCTTTCGGACAAGGTGCTGCTGGAGAGTCGTCAGTTCGACGAAGAGATCCAGATCGGGCAGGAAGAAGTCCGGGGCGAAGCTCTCGAGAACGTTGCCGTCGAGGTCCCACAGGATCGGGAAGACCTGCGGCTCGTATTCCCAGGCGACCTGATAGAAATCGAGGATGTGGGCAAACTCAGCCTCGCTGGCGTGGGCGAAGGCGTTTCCGGCCTGGGGGTCGCGCGGCGCGCCGGTTTCGCTCAATCCGCCGCCCCAGTCTCAGCGTCCGGTGCGTCGCCACCGGATTCACCACCGTCTCCGGGGAGGTTGAACAAGCCGCGGACATCGCCTTCGTACTCGGCCAGGTAGGCCCTCATCTCCAGGACCTCGGCCTCGCTGATCGGTGCTCCCTGCCGCCGAAGAGAGGCGTCGAAGTCGTCCGAGTCTGCCGCGGTCTGATCGCCCAGGATGCTTTCACCAAGCCCGCTTGCATCATCGTCGGTGGCCGGCGCGCCCGTAACCAGCGCCAGCGTCTCCGTCCGGCAGGCAAAGCACACGAGCTGGACGAAGGCGATCTCCTCGCGCTGGGCGAGCACTCGGATGCCGGGGGCGGCGTACGGTTGACCACACCGCGTGCAGCCGGCACCCAGCAGGGACATGCGCAGACGCTCTCGCGGATCCACCCTGCAAGTCTACCGGAGCGACGGCCTCAAGGCCGCCCGGAGTGAAGCCGGCGGATCCGGCGGTCGAGGCCGGGACGTTGCCTCAGATACTCCCCAGGGGTATCATCGGGACCAGGAGGTCCATGTGGCGACAGACGACACTGAGAAGTCGGGCGGCGCGCGCCCGTTGCAGCGATCCGAGCGGATCGGGCCGGCGGGCGGCGGTTCCGGCGGCGCCGTGGCTATGCTTCCGGCGGCGCCCGAGAGAACGCCCGATCCAGCGGAAGAGGGCGATCTCGAGGGGACATTTCGCCATTCGTACTCGCGCGACCAGGCCACACTGATCCGTCGCCTGCGTCGAATCGAGGGTCAGGTGCGCGGCATCGAGCGGATGATCGAGCGGCGCGAATATTGCGTCGACATCCTGCAGCAGACTTCGGCCCTCCGTGCCGCAATCGACTCCGTCGCTCTGCTCATCCTCGAGGATCACGTCCAGGGCTGCGTCAAGACCGCGGCCGAGCAAGGCGACGCCGATCAGTACATCGAAGAGGTGCTCGATGTCGTCCGCCGAGCTCTCGGCAAGCCGGTTCGGCCTCGCGTGTGAGGCTCCTTTGACGGCGATCGGGGACCCTTCGAGCAGGCGATCTGCCTCGTCCACCACGCCGCGCCCGAAGACCGACTTATCCACGAAGGTGGAATACTGCCCCGGTTTGGTGGACAACCGCGTTGACTCCGTGCTCCCCGGGGCATACCTTCCGACATCCGCACCGCTGCTGCGGCCCGTCGATGGGTAACCGCGTTCGTGAGGGGTCTGGGGAAACCCGACCGAGCACCGAACTGGCGTGGGAAGACCTAGGGAAGCCGGGTGCGAGAAGAGCCGTCGCCGGGAGCGGCGCGGCCCAGAGCGCCGGGGATCATGAGACGGCCCCGCCTCCGGTCCGCGATCCGCTCCCGACGCACGTTTCGGGCCTTTCGCCACTCCCCAATGAATACGGAGACGTATTGCTTGCCGGCCTGCCCGCCATCGCAGGTGGAGACCTGCCTGCGAACGCTCGGGCCGCGATCGACGACCACGTCCGGCTGCTGCTGGCCTGGAACGACTCGATCAATCTGAGCGGGATCCGCGCGCCGGGGATGATCGCCCGCGAACACGTCCTGGACAGCCTGACGGCCCTCCCGCTGCTTCGACGCGCGGGGATCGACGAGTTCGTGGATCTCGGGAGCGGTGGCGGTTATCCCGGCCTCCCTCTTGCCGCCGCGCTGCCGGCCCGACGGGCGCTGCTGGTCGAGTCGGTCGCTAAGAAAGCGCGCTTCTTGGAAGCAGCCGTGGCCGCTGTCGGTCTCGAGGGTCGTGTGGCAGTCGCCGCCGTCAGGGCCGAAACCCTCGCCTCGGATCCTCGCCACCGGGAGAAGTGGCAGGCCGTCGTTGCGCGGGCGGTGGCGGATCTGACGGAGCTTGCGGAGCTCGGCCTCCCGCTTCTGTGTATGGGCGGCTTGCTCGTGGCCTGGAAGCGGCGCCCGTTGGACGAGGAACTGCTGCGGGCCGAGCGAGCCGTTCGCCAGCTCGGCGGCCGCCTGGTCGCGTGCGAAGCCGTGACCGTGCCCGGTCTCGAAGACCACGTTCTGGCGGTGGTCGAGAAGGTCGCGGCAACACCCCCGGAATTCCCGCGCGACCCGGCCGCCCGCCGGCGCCGGCCGCTGTAGGGCGACATCATGCGGATCGTCGTCCTCGCAGACATCCATTCGAACCTGAACGCGCTTGAGGCTGTGCTCTCCGCGGTCGGCGCAGCCGATGCAGTCTGGCATCTCGGCGACACCGTCGGCTACGGCCCGCAGCCCCAGGCCGTGGTCGATCGGCTGCGGGCGGTCGGCGCGCTCGGTGTCAGAGGCAACCACGACGACGCTGGGAGCGGCGGCAGCGGAATCGAGTTCTTCAACCCGGACGGGTACCGCGCCATGGAATGGACGCGCACCCAGATCGATGAACCGACACGGCTGTACCTGGCCGGGCTTCCGGAACGGAGGGTCCCCGAGGGATCGGAGTTCACACTTGCCCACGGCAGTCCGAGCGATCCCATCTGGGAGTACATGGACTCGCCGGAGGTCGCACAGGCGAACCTTGCCGCCTTCGCCACGCCTTACTGCCTCGTCGGTCACACCCACGTGCCGCTCGTATTTCGCGAGTCGCGAGGGGAGATGAAGGCGATGCGAATAGATCAAGGCCGACTCGGGTTCGACGGTCGCCGCATGATCCTGAACCCCGGCAGTGTGGGCCAGCCCCGGGACGGCGACCCGAGGTCGAGCTACATGCTGATAGACACGGACGCCGCCGAGGCAACCTGGCACCGCGTGGAGTACGACATCGCCGCCACGCAGGCGGCGATCGTCGCCGCGGGCCTCCCGCCGCATCTGGCTCGCCGGCTCAGCTTCGGACGGTGATCGCCGTTACGCAACGGCAACCCGCGGAACGCCCCCAATACGACGCCTGCGGGAACCGGAGGGCTGGGCGTCGTGCTAGCCTTGCGCCGGTTCGACGTTGAGGCCATGTCGCCCGTCGAGTCGGGCGTTCCCGGGTAGCGGGGCCGACCCGGCGGATAGCCGGCTCCAGGCCTGGTTCGAGCACCGGTCCACTGCCGGACTCGATCGAATCCCGTGAGCCCGTGGCGCATACAGCCTGCTAAGAGGAATCGCCGGTCGTGACCGCTCCCAACTCACCGCTCCGGGGCCGCAAACTCGGCGACCGGCGCGTGGTAGTCGATCGACCGCATTCCGCCTATTTCCGCTACGCCGGACCCGGCGTGATGGTCGCCAAGGCCGCCGCAAGCGCCCCCACCACTGCGTTCGGTCGTCGCCTGGCACGGGTTCGGTCGTTTGTCTTCGGCAAGCCGCTCACCAACGCCCAGGAGATCGAGGAGCGCCTGCCAAAGAAGATGGCGCTCGCGATCTTCAGCTCGGACGCCATCTCGTCCTCCGCGTACGCCACTGACGAGATCCTCAAGGTCCTGATCCTCGGTGGGCTCATGGCCCTTTCTCTTTCGCTCTGGCTTGCCGCAGGGATCGCGCTCTTGCTCGCGATCGTCGCGTTCTCCTACCGACAGGTCTGCCGCGCCTATCCGTCCGGCGGTGGCGCCTACGTAGTGGCCCGGGAGAACCTGGGGCCATCGTTCGGTGTCATCGCCGCCGCGGCGCTGATGGTCGACTACGTCATGACGGTTGCCGTTTCAACCGCATCGGCAATCGCGAACCTCGCCTCGGCGTGGCCTTCGATAGGCCCGATCCGGGTGGAGCTGGCAGCGATCGCGGTCGTCCTCGTCACCGCCGCCAACCTGCGTGGGTTGCGCGAGTCGGGCAACATCTTCGCCCTGCCCACCTATCTGTTCCTCTTCATGGCACTTCTGGCAATTGCCGTCGGCGTCGGCAATACGCTGATGGGCAACGCGCATGCGGTCCCGGTCGACCAGACCACTGTGCTCGCTCCCGGGACGCAAGCCGTGGGACTCTTCCTGCTGCTGCACGCCTTCGCAGGCGGCTCGGTCGCTCTGACAGGGGTCGAAGCGATCGCCAACGGCGTGCCAGCCTTCAAACCGCCGGAGGCAAAGAACGCGGCCAACACTCTGGTGGCCATGGCTCTCCTGCTCGGCGTCATCTTCATCGGCCTAACCTTTGTGGCCATGCAATACGGCATTCGGCCGAATACCGATGCGGGTGCGACGGTTCTGGCGCAAATCGGCGGAGCGGTCTTCGGAGACGGCAGCATCGCCTTCTTCGTCCTGCAGGCCAGCGCCGCCCTGATCCTCTTCCTGGCGGCCAACACGAGCTTCAACGCCTTCCCGCGTCTGGCGGCCATCCTGGCACAGGACAGCTACGTCCCTCGGCAGTTTGCGTTCCGCGGCGATCGGCTCGCCTTCTCCTGGGGGATCGTGGTGCTGGCGACGGTCGCGGTCGCCATGCTGGTCATTTTCGGCGCAGACACGCACGCCCTCATTCCGCTCTACTCCGTCGGCGTCTTCATCTGCTTCACGCTCTCTCAGACAGGCATGGTTCGCCACTGGGTCAAGGAGCGCAGCTCTGGATGGGCCTGGCGGGCGCTGGTAAACGGCTCCGGCGCCGTTCTGACCGGCGTGGTGTTCATGGTCGTGGCCGCAGTCAAGTTCTGGGACGGGGCATGGATGGTTCTCCTGTTCATCCCGATCTTGATCGCAATGATGCTATTCGTCAGTCATCAATACGCGTCGTCGGCCCGGCAGCTGACGATGCGCCCCGGCGCGGCAGTCCCTCAACCACACCGCCACAATCGGGTCGTCATCCCGATCTCCGGCGTGAACCGGGCGGTGGTCCAGGCCCTCAACGTGGCCCGTTCGATTACGACGGACATCCGGGCGGTCTACGTCTCGGACGATGCCGGCCACAGCGACGCTGTTCGCGAGCTGTGGGCGCAGGCCGTGCCGGACGTGCCACTTGTGCTTGTGGAATCACCCTACCGAGCCCTGATCGCCCCCGTGGTCGCCTATCTCGACGTTCTCGACCGCTCCTGGCCGAACGACAAGGAGGAGCCGATTACCTTCGTCCTGATCCCCGAGTACGTCGCACGGCGCTGGTGGGAGCGGATGCTCTACAACCAGGCGGCAAAACAGCTGCGGGTGGCGCTGCTGGGTAGGGCGCACACCGTGGTCATCAATGTGCCCTATCGCCGCGAAGAGGCCCGGCTCCAGGCGGCGGCGGAGGAGCAGCCTGCAGGGACGCTCGTGCCGGGGGACAACGACCATCCCCACTGAGGCGGGCGCAAATGGATCGACCGGAACCGTGCTTTGCCCCGGTTGCGGGGCGGCCGTCCCGCATGTTTCCGAGCTGCGGACGGGCCATCTCTACGTCGGCGCGGCTCCCGGCTGCTGGACCGCCTACACCGAACTCATCGGCCGGCAGATGACCGAGCAGGGCCTGGCCGAAGCACGCACGCTCGCTGTCGACGTGTACATGGCCCAGCACCCCGGTGTCCCCGGCCGGCAGGCGAGCCAGTCGGTCTGGGTCCATCTGATCGGGCTATGCCTGTCTCTGGAGCACCGCTTCGACGGCGCGGCCTCGGCCCGGGCGAAAGCTCGCGCGGCCTCGCCGGACGCGGCTTTCGATTGGCTCGAGCCGCCCGCGTCGCTCGGCCCGATCACGGTCTTCGACGTGCTGGCGACCGTGACCGCCGCCGAACACCGCGCCGTCGTTCAGAGCTGGGCAATCTCGGTCTGGACCGCGTGGGCGGCCCATCAGCAAGCCATCCGGAGACGAGCGGAGGCTCTGCTCGGGGGCGGCCGCTGACGGAAGCTCGTGTCACTGAGTCGGATGGCCCGATGGATGGGCCGGACGGCCGAGCAGGGAGGCTTCCCACTTCGGTCGCGTGGCTGACCTTCGGCACCCTGCACTTACCGCGCCCGGTGGTATCGTTCCCGGGCGGACGCTGCCCAGGCCGCAGCCGCCACTTAGGTCGAGATTTGGAGGTCAGGTGCCCGAGGCAAATACGCCCGTGTTCCGGCGCGCAGTCATCGCCTTGAGCGGCAGCTCCGTCGACGCCGAGATCGTCCGTCTGGCTCTCGAACTGACCCGTCACACCCATGCCGAGCTGATCGCCGTACACGTGGTCGAGCTCGACTGGACGGAGCCGCTCGACGCCGATGTGGCCGAGCGATCGGAAGAGGCCCAGCGGGTCCTCGACGCGGCGGAGGGGATCGTCGAAGCTCTGCACGGCAAGATGGAAGCGGTGCTGGTCCAGGCTCGGGACGTGGGAGCCGCAATCGTCGACGAGGCAGCCTCCCGAGAGGCCGACCTGCTGATACTCGGCCTGCCTTACCGCACCCGCTTCGGCGGAGATTTCGCCATCGGGCGGGCCGTTCCGTATGCACTGAAGAACGCCCCCTGCATGGTGTGGGTGGTGCGAGAGCCGATGGGCGAGGAGTCCCGATGAAAGTCGTGATCGTAGGCTGCGGTCGAGTCGGTTCTACGCTGGCCGAGAACCTCGACGCGACCGGCCATGAAGTGGTCATCTTCGACGTCCGCACGGCGGCCTTCGACCGCTTGCCGGAGACGTTCAAGGGCGCCGCCATTCGGGGCGACGGAACCGATGCCGAGGTGCTCCGCAGAGGCGGAGCCGATGGCGCGGACTTCTTCCTGTCGCTCACAGAGGGCGACAACCGAAACGTCATGGCCGCCCAGGTGGCCACCGAGTCGTTCGGCATTCCGCAGGTCATCGCCAAGATCAACGACCCGGTCCGGGCCGCGGCGTACGCGGAGCTCGGAGTAGCGACTCTGTGCCGGACGAACCTCATGGTCGACACGGTGGCGCAATACATGAATCTGCCGATGAACACCGGCCCCGGCATCGACACCCCCGAAACACCCGGTCACGAGCATCCGCACCCTACCTCCCGCGGTTTGGGGGTGGCATCGGAAGCAGTGGGGCCACTCGGGGTCCCGAATCGGCTGCCACCCAGGACGCGGGCCGCGGCCGATCAAGCGACAGATCATCGTCATGCCCAAGGCGAGGCCGGACCCGACGCCGGAGCCGAAGGCGGAGCCGAAACCCCGGCGGTCAGGACGCAGCGCCCTGGCTTCCGCCGGTGGCGCGGCTGAGCGCGGGTAGGAGGCACACGTGTTCGTCATCGTCGTAGGCGGCGGCAAGGTCGGGTACTTCCTCGCCCGAGAGCTCATCCAGTCCGGTCACGAGGTCGCCCTCATGGAGCGCGACCGCGCCCGGGCCGCGCAGGTCACCGAGGAAATAGGATCGATCGTCATCGCGCACGACGGCTGCGAGGGCAAGTACCTCGGCGAAGCCGGCGCCAATCGAGCCGACATCGTGGCGGCGGTCACTGGCGACGATGAGGACAACCTCGTCATCTGCCAGATGGCCAAGCACCATTTCGACGTCCCGCGGACGATCGCCCGGGTCAACAACCCCAAGAACGAGAGCCTCTTCAAGCACCTCGGCGTCGATGAGATCGTCTCCCCGACGCGTATGATCCTGGGCTCGATCGAGGCGGACATCCCCGTCCACGAGCTCCTCCACCTGGCCGTTCTCGGCGGTGGCGAGCTCGAGCTCGTCGAGGCTCAGCTACGGGTCGGCTCGCCGGCGGTCGGCCGCGCGGCGGGCAGCCTGGCGCTGCCGGACGGCTGCTCGATCTTCGCCGTGATCCGCGACGAGCGGGCAATGTCGGTCCGCGCCGATACCGAGCTTCGCGAAGGCGACAAGGTCATCGGCATCGGCCGCACCGAGTGCGAGGGCGAGCTTCACCGCCTTCTTCTCGGCGAGGACGACCGAAACTAGCCCGGGGCGACCTCGCCGCGCATCAGACCTGCGACTCCGGCGTCTCCGAGGTCGGCCTGAGTCCAATCGAGTATCCCGGCGGAAGGGTGGTTGCGAGCCACGCCCGCAGCGGCTCCATGTCCGATCCTGCCGGCCCGCCGATCACGACCTCGGCTCCCGGCCGAGCCGGCGCCGGAGCGACCGGCACGGTGGCTTCGACGGCCCCGGCCACTACTGGCGCCGCCTCGCCGCCACCGAAGGCCATCTCGCGCCGCAGAATCGTTCCGTGGAAGACCGCCACGGCGGCACCAACGACCAGGACGGCCAGCGGATAAGCGACGCTCGATCCGAACCCGGACGAATCCAGGCCGACGGCGACCCGGGCTGCAGCGGAGACGATGACGGCGATCCCCCAGGCCGCCGCGACGACCGATGCGCCGACGACAAGGAAGAGATAGGACCGCCGGGAAGTGGACCGGACTTCGCTCGGGCGATCGATTGCCAGGCGCCTTCGTGCGGCCAGCCACGGCCACAGGAGAACCGCCAAGCCGACGACCGCGAACCCAATGTCGCGAGCGGCCTCGCTGCGCCACGACCCGTAATACCCGGGCAACCCCAAGCCCGTGAAGGTCCCACGCGCGGCGTACTGGAGGAGAAGTCCGATCAGGGCCGCGAGACCACCGGCGAGCAAGGCCAATCCGAAGAGCGCCGTGACATAGTCCATCGGCCTGATCGCCCGCAGCGACGATCCGCCCTCGACTCGAGCCTGCTCGTGAATCGCGAAGCGCCGGTGCACCCACCACGCCACGATGTAGAAGGCGGCGGCCGCGGCCGGCCCACCTACGTCACGAAATAGCCACCGAGCGCCGGTCGCCTGCGCCGCCCCCACCACGACGCCGATCAACGCCCCGAGACTCTGTGCAAAAGCGGCCGATCCCACGCCGACGCCCAGCGCCACCACTCCGACGAAGAAAGCGAGCCGGACCCGCGATGCGCGCTCCGATTGCCCGTGCTCGTCCGCGCGCGCATTGAGCCTGTTCGCGAACATCCAGTGCCCGGCCCAAACCCAGCCCCAGACCAGGAGAGTCGCGCCGCCGGCGAGTATGGGTCTCACCCACCACGCGGCGGTAGAGATAACCATTCCCGGCGACGGCGTCGGGTCGAAGCCATTTGAGAAGGGGCTGACGCCCCGGGAGCCCGACGCTGCGTCGACCACCGTGTTGAGCAGCGAGGTCGTCGCGGCCAGCGCGGCTGCGAGGCCGGCGAAGGCGGCACCGTACAAGTACAGACGTGAGATCCATGCGGCCGGGCCCTGGAGGGCCGGTCCGTGGCGGAGGTCGCTCGCCCTGATCCAGGCGTGATAGCACCACGCCGCGCCGACGACGACGACCGCCGCCGCCGAACCGGCGAGATCGACGTAAGCCCATGGATCCGTGGCCCCCAACGGCGCGGCGAATCCCTCTCGCAGGGCGTCGACGAGGCTGGACGCGGCGTAGCCGAGGAGGCTCCCGAGGACGACCGCGAAGAAGATCGATCGAAGGATCGAGTGGCGTTCAGCTTCGGCATCCGCGCCATCACCTCGGACCATCCGTTCGGCGAGACCCCAGTGGATGAGCCACAGCGGGAGCCCGACGACCATCATGCCGATCGCGCCCGCTAGAGCCTCACGATCCGGGTTCCCGTACCCCGGGACGACGGCGTAGAAGCCCGACGAGAAGGGGTCGACAGCGTGAATGCCGAGCCGAACCAGAACCAGCTTGAGCAGCGTCGTCCCGGCGGCGAGGATCAGACCCAACCCGATGGCCGAGACGGTGTAGAGGTAGAGCCTCTTCGCGGTCGCCATCAGGAGTCCTCCTCAGTGTCGATCTTCCAGGTGTCGCCTTCGCGGACGAGTCCGACGATCTCGCTCCAACTCGTCTTGGAGGCTCCCACGCCATCGCCGAACAAGCTCTGAATCGTGACGTTGAGGGTGGCCGTGTCTCCAGTCACCCGGGACGACTCGATCGCCACCGAGGTGTACGAGCCTTCGATCGTCGGCCCAATCTGGGAGGAACTGTCACCGATGGATCGAGCCCGGGCGGAAAGCATCTGGTCGGCCGAGGCCCTGTCGCCTATCGCGATGGCGTTGATGTAGCTCCTGAATGCGTTCTCAGGCGTGCTCGCGTCGTACTTCGACACCTCGCCCCGCCCGTAGGTCGGCACGGCGATCGGCCATGGGCTGGCGACCCCACCGCCCTGCCAGTAGCCGGGCGGGTATGTCGGCGCATCAGATCCGCCGATCGTCAGGACGGCCGCCGTCGAGACGACGGTCAGCACGATCATGGCGATCGCGATGACGATCAGCGGCATCAGCCACTCGGGGCGGGGTCTCCGCGCCGGCCCGGGTGCAGGCGCAGGCGCGGGCGCAAACGTCGCAGGCGCTTCCGGAGCAGCCGCGAGCGCACCCCGCTCCGGAATGCCGGGCTCAGACGCGGATACAGGTGCGGGCGGATTCCCCTCGGTCATCGGACCCCCCTTCTGACTCCCTGCGATCGGCGTCGCGTGTGCAGCGTACCCCAGCCGGAGGCCGGCCTCGTACCGATTTCGGCGCGCTCAGGTCGCCGCGGCGGAGCGAGGGCGATCGGCGGTCGATCACGATCATGCGAGGGGCCGCCTACCGGCCGATCAACCCCGCCCGCGACCGAAGATCCGGCCGCGCTTGGCCTTCGTGGCCTCGACGGCGGCCGAGGCGTGCTCGTCCGTGGCGAGCCAGCCGATCGAGACCTCGCGGTAGAACTGGGCTATGGAGTGCTCCGGTCCCAACTCGAACCGCCTCGCGACCTCGACCATTGGGTAGACGACCTGCCCGTTCAACTCGAGGCCGTAACCCTCGTTCGGATCGCGAATCCAGCGCGCCCCGGTCTGGAGAACGAGGGCCTCGCCGAGGTATGCGCCCAGGGCCGGAACCAGCGACTCGTAGCTGTCCTTGGACGGACTCGCCGGCCACCATTCGTCGATCAGGTCGTCGAGGCGCATCGCGCTCTCCGGCGAATAGTCGAGCCATGTCATCCCGTTCGAGCCGGCCGACTTCGCGAACGCATCGGCCGCCATCCGCATCATCGCGGCCGGGCCGCCCACGGTCGATGTCGACCCGACCACGCCGTTCTCGACCGACCAGGCCCGACTCTGCTCGAAGACCTGGTGCTGGAGGGCCGCGCCATCGGTCAGCCGTTTCTCGATCATCTGGGTCGGCTGGGCAGGCTCCGCCTTCGCCTTCGCCCTCCGCTTCGTTGTGGTCTCGGGGGGCAGCACCTCACCGAAATGCTCGCCCGTCGCCCAGCGACCACCGAACTGCCGGACGAGCACTTCGCCGACGTAGGCGGCCAGCTCCATCCGCGTCTTGAGTCCGATCGGACCGTCGGCGGCGGCAAGCACGTCGACGAGGAGGTCGACCTCGCTCAGGCTGCGCCAGGTGAAATCCAACTTCGAGGCCCGGGCCGGCGGAGCGCCGGCCACGAACCGCCCGGCAGCCGAAACCCAGCTGGCCGTCTCGTCGGCCAGCGCGGAGCCTGCAGGCGGGTTGTCGGTTCGGCTGGACATCCGATCCCCCGTTCGGTCGAGGCGCGCCCCGGTCGAGCGCACAGACGACCACGCCTAAAGTCTGCGATCCGCGCGAGGCGACCGCAAGGGCGATTTCGACCCAGGGACCCTCGTCCCCTACGACCGCATTCGGCCCGCTGTGCGCAACCGTTGCCAGGTTTGAGGGTTCTCCCCTAGGCAAAAGGCTTGACAACACCATTGTCAAGGTTCTATGGTCCGTTGGCGTCGCTCGGTCGGTCGGTTCAAGGCCCTCCGTGGGCCGCCAGATTCTCAGGACCCGATCGCCGACTGGGCTGCGGGCTCACTTTGGGAGGTGCAAAGATGACGCTAATTCGCCGCTCTGCGGCTCCCTTCGGCGACCTGCTTTCGCTGCGGCAGGCGATGGACAGCCTCTTCGAGGAGAGCTTCGTCAACCCGCGGACGTGGGGCTGGGGCGAGCATCAGCTCGTCGCGCTCGACGTCTATGCCACGGACCAAAGCCTCGTCGTGGAAGCCAACCTGCCCGGACTGAAGCCGGAGGAGGTCGCCATCACGGTCGAAGGCAACGTCCTTACGATCGCGGGTGAGACCAGGTCTTCGCGTCAGGACGATGAAGGCTCCGCTCTGTTGCAGGAGATAAAGCGCGGCTCCTTCAGCCGGACGTTGACGCTGCCGGCCGGCCTCGAGGCCGACAAAGCGACGGCCACATTTGAGGACGGCGTTCTGACCCTTCGCATCCCGAAGGCGGAGCAGGTCAAGCCGCGGCAGATCAAGATCACGTCCGGCAACGGCCACCGGCCGGAGCCGGCTTCGGTCGAGACGAAGTAGGCGGACTGTGTCCGATCGACGTTTCCAGCGAGATCCCGAACGCCCCTGTTTCGTGATCAGCGTCGCGGCCGGCCTGGTCCAGGCCCACCCGCGCACCCTGCGGATCTACGAAGACGAAGGCTTGCTCGCGCCCGCCCGAACGCCGACGAACATCCGCCTGTATTCCGAAAACGACATCCGGCGGATCCTCTGGATACGGCGCCTGACTCAAGAGAGGGGCGTCAACCTCGCCGGCGTGAAACTCCTATTCGAACTCGAAGAGAGGCTCCAAACCCGAATCCTCGAAGCCCTCTTCGACGACGCCCAGGCCCGGGAGGCCGGCGCAGCCGCTGCTGCGCGTCAGCCTCAATCGGGTGAATCCACCGACACAGCCGAACGCCGCGCTGCCGAAACCCCTCTCGACGGAGATGGATTCGGTGGCTCGGAGGATGGCCGGACCGCCGCACCGATCGAACGGCCGGCGCAGCCGGTCGCGCTGCCCATCACACGTATAGTGGCCACTCGCGTGACCACGACTCGATCAGGAGATTCCAATGACTGACCGGCCGGCCGAAAAGGGCGACGAGCTCGTCCCGAAGAGCGAGGAAGTCAAGAGCGACGAGCAGCCGGTCCACGCGCCGGGCATCAGGGAACTCCCCCTCGTCGCCTTGCGCGAGACGGTCATCTTCCCCGAGATGATCGTGCCGCTCCAGGTGGGGCGGGACAAGAGCGTGGCTGCGCTCAACGCCGCCATGGCCGCGAACGGCCCGATCGCGCTGGTGACTCAGCGAGAGGCCGAGCGCGAGGAGATCGAGGATCCGGCGGAGCTATTCACCGTCGGAACGCTCGCGAAGATCGCCCAGGTCGTGCAGCTGCAGGACGGCACCGTCCGAGCAATCGTTCAGGGCCAGGGCCGGCTGCGGGTCATCGACTTCGTCCAGACCACCCCGTATATCATCGTGCGCGTAGAGGAGTTGCCGGACGTAACGCCGGACGGCATCGAGATGCAGGCCTTGATCCGGACCGTCCAGGCCCAGATCGAGCAGTACGTCGCCAACGGCGCGCCGGTCCCGCCGGAAGCCGCGGTGGCCGCCCGCAACATCAGCGAGCCGGGCCTCCTGGCCGACATGGTCGCCTACAGCCCCGACCTCTCAACGGAGCAGCGGATGCAGCTCCTCGAGACCACGGACGTGCTGGAGCGGCTCAAGATCGTCTCCAACTTCCTGGCGCGCCAGATCGAGATCCTCGAACTGAAGGGCAAGATCCAGTCCGAGGTCAAGTCCGAGATGGACAAGACCCAGCGCGAGTACATCCTGCGCGAGCAGCTTAAGGCGATCCAGCGCGAGCTCGGCGAGGACGACCCTCAGCAGGCTGAGATCAACGAACTGCGCGACAAGGTCGAAGCCGCCGGAATGCCCGAAGACGTCAAGGCTCGGGCGCTCAAGGAAGTCGACCGCATGAGCCGGATCCCATCGGCCTCGCCCGAGGTCGGTGTCATCCGGACGTATGTCGACTGGCTCATCGCCCTGCCGTGGAATACCTCCACGATGGACAACCTGGACATCAAGGCCGCGGCCATCATCCTCGACGAGGACCACTACGGCCTGGAGAAGATCAAGGACCGCATTCTCGAGTACCTGGCCGTTCGAAGCCTGGCCGAGACGCTGCGCAGTCCAATCCTCGCCTTCGTCGGACCTCCCGGCGTCGGCAAGACCTCGCTCGGTAAGAGCATCGCCCGAGCCATGGGCCGCAAGTTCGTGCGCATGAGCCTGGGCGGCATCCACGATGAGGCCGAGATCCGCGGTCACCGCCGCACCTATATCGGCGCGCTGCCCGGCCGGATAATCCAGAACGTCAAGACGGCCGGCTCCAACAATCCGGTCTTCATGCTCGACGAGGTCGACAAGATCGGCATGGACTTCCGGGGCGACCCGAGTTCGGCGCTGCTCGAAGTCCTCGATCCGGAGCAGAACAACACCTTCCAGGACAACTACCTCGAGGTGCCCTTCGACCTCACGAAGGTGCTCTTCATCACGACCGCGAACCTGCTCGACCCGATCCCGGCGCCGCTCCGCGACCGCATGGAGATCATCCAGCTGCCGGGCTACACCGAGACCGAGAAGATCGGGATCGGCAAGCGGTTCCTCATCCCCAAGCAGATGAAGAACCACGGCCTGACCGAGAAGACGATCGCCATCACGGACGAGGCGATGGTCGAACTGGTCCGCTCGTACACCCATGAGGCCGGCGTCCGCAACCTCGAGCGCGAGATCGCGAACGTCATGCGCAAGGTCGCGCGAGCTGTGGCCGAAGGCCGCAAGCGCAAGACCGTGGTCGACGTCAAGAAGCTCGTCGAGTACCTGGGCCCGCAACGCTTCGAGTACGGCGAACTGGAGTCCGAGGATCAGGTCGGTGCGGCCACCGGACTGGTCGTGACCGAGGTCGGCGGCGACGTGATCGCCATCGAGGTCACGCTCATGGAAGGCAAGGAAGACTTCATCCTGACCGGCCAGCTCGGCGAAGTGATGCGCGAGTCCGCAAGGGCAGGCCTGTCATGGATCCGCGCCCACGCCTCCCAGCTCGGGATCAAGCGTGAGGTCTTCGAGAAGAACACGCTCCACATCCACGTTCCGGCCGGCGGCATCCCCAAGGACGGTCCGTCGGCGGGGATCACGATGACCCTGGCGATGGTCAGCGCCTTCACCGGCATCCCCGTCCGCAAGGACGTGGCGATGACGGGCGAGATCACGCTGCGCGGCAGGGTCCTGCCGATCGGCGGGCTCAAGAGCAAGATTCTCGCGGCGCATCTCTCCGGCGCCAAGATGATCATCCTGCCGCGCAAGAACGAGAAGGATCTGCGGGACATCCCCGAGGAAATCCGCAAGCAGATCAAGCTGGTTCTGGTCGACAGCATGGAACAGGTGCTCGACACGGCACTCCGGCGCAAGCCGACGCCGCTCAGCACGGAACCGCGCAAGCCCGCCGGCGGCGGCAAGGAGTCCGAGACGGAAGCCGGCCCCGAGGGCCGAATCCGGCCCGGCTTCCCACCGTCTCCTGGCGATCAGCCGCCCGCGCTGGCGTAGGCGGAGAGTGATCAAGACGTGGTCTAGTTCGAGAACCAGCAGCTAAGTGGTGGCCGGCGGAAACGCCGGCCTCCGCGCATGGCGAGCAATCGAATACAGAGTGTCGCCTCTCCGCCGACCGAGGCCGAGGCGGCGCCGAAGGCATCGGCCGCCTGAGCGGCGAACAACTGAATACGGCGTGTAGCCGGTCCGGCGCGTCGAGGCCGAGGCGGCGCCGAGCACCGTAGCGAGCGCACTTGAACGTGCGTGAGCGAGGAGCGCAAGCGACAACGAAGGCATCGGCCGCCTGAGCGGCTACCCTCGAAGACGAGACGGGCTGATGGAATACAAGGACTATTACAAGACGCTCGGAGTGGATCGAAAGGCCACCCCGGCAGACATCAAGAAGGCGTACCGGCGGCTGGCCCGCGAGCTTCACCCTGACCGGAACCCCGGCGACAAGACGGCCGAACGCAAGTTCAAGGACCTCAACGAGGCCCACGAGGTCCTGGCCGACTCGAAGAAGCGCGGGCAATACGACATGCTCGGCTCGAACTGGGATCAGTACTCCAAGGGCGGCGGACCGAGAGGCGGGGCGGCCGGCAATCCGTTCGGGGCCGCCGGGGATCCGTTCGGCCCGGGCAGTCCATTCGCCGGATACGGACGCCAGGCGGCCGGCGGCAACGTTCGGTACGAGTTCACCGGGGGCGGTGGCGAGGACTTCTCCGATTTCTTCCGCATGTTCTTCTCCGGCGCCGACGCCGCCCCGGCGGCGAGTGGCAGGCGCGCCGCCACGGGCACGGCCGAAGCCCCTCGGCCTGCGGCCGGACGCACCGTGCGGGGCAAGCCGAGCGGCGGGACGCGGCGGGGCAACCCGCTCGAGGATCTCTTCGGTCGGCGACACGACGAGGATGCCGCGGCCACGGCCGCCGACGATGGCGGCAGCCGAGCGGGCCGGACGGTTCGCCACGGTCAGGATGCCGAGGTCGAGGTCGATCTGAGCCTCGAGGAAGCCTTCAACGGTTCGGCGCGGCTCGTCCAGGTCGGGGACCGCCGCCTGGAAGTGAAGTTGCCGCGTGGCGTCGAGACGGGCAGCAAGATCCGGCTTCGGGGCAAGGCGGGCTCCGGTGAGGGCGCCGGCGATCTGTACCTCGTGACGAAGATTCGGCCCAACGCCGTCTTCACGCGCAACGGCGCGGACCTGACCCGCGATTTGCCGATTACGCTCGCGGAGGCTTTGCTCGGCGGCGAAGCGGAAGTGGAGACACTCGGCGGCCGCGTGGTGCTCACGATCCCGCCGGGCACCCAGCAGGGTCAGTCGTTCCGCCTGGCCGGCCAGGGTATGCCGCGCCTCAAGGGCGAGGGTTCGGGCGACCTGTACGCCAGAGTCAAGATCGTGCTGCCGGGCAAGCTGGAGGGCAAGCAGCGCGAGGCCGCCCAGGAGTTCCTCCGGCAGATCGTCCAACCAAACCCACGCAAGAGCTGATGAGCCCGGGCCCCCGTGAACGAGCGGCGGGCATCGGCCAGGGTCGCGAGGCCCACTGAGAGAAGTCAATGAATCTCGATCGCTTCACCCAGAAGGCACAGGAATCCATCGTCGCGGCCCAGCGGCTGGCCGAGGAGCTCCAGAGCCCCGTGCTCGATTCGGAGCATCTCCTCGCCGCGCTGGTCGAGGCCGACGACGGCATTCCGGCGGAGACACTGCGCCACATCGGCGTGGACGTGCCGGCTTTCCGCGGGGAGGTGGCCGCCGCGCTCGCCAAGCGAGCGAAGATCCAGGGCGGTTCGCTCAGCGCCGACCCGCGCGTCCGCCACGCCATCGAGCGGGCAGCCGACGAGGCCAAGCGGCTCAAGGACGACTACGTTTCGACCGAGCACCTGCTCCTGGCGATCGCCGAGGGCGGCGGCGAGGCCCAGACCCTGCTCGACCGCAGCGGGGCGAACCGCGAAGCGATCCTGCGGGCTCTGGCCGGCGTCCGCGGCACGCAGCGCGTCACCAGCCCGAACCCGGAATCCACGTACCAGGCCCTCGAGAAGTACGGTCGCGACCTCACGGCCGAGGCTCGGGCGGGCAAGCTCGATCCCGTCATCGGCCGCGACGAGGAGATCCGCCGCGTCATCCAGGTCCTGAGCCGCCGCACCAAGAACAACCCCGTCCTGATCGGCGAGCCGGGCGTCGGCAAGACCGCGGTGGTCGAGGGGCTGGCCCAGCGCATCGTCCGCGGCGACGTTCCCGAGACGCTCAAGGACAAGAGGGTCATCTCGCTGGACCTGGGCGCGCTGATCGCCGGGGCCAAGTTCCGCGGCGAGTTCGAGGAGAGGCTCAAGGCCGTCCTGCGCGAGATCAAGGAATCCGAGGGCCGGATCATCCTCTTCATCGACGAGCTGCACACCGTCGTTGGCGCCGGCGCAGCCGAAGGCGCGATGGACGCCTCGAACCTGCTCAAGCCGATGCTGGCCCGCGGCGAGTTGCACACCATCGGTGCCACGACGCTGGACGAGTATCGCAAGCACATCGAGAAGGACGCGGCCCTCGAGCGGCGCTTCCAGCCGGTGGTCGTGGACGAGCCTACGGTCGAAGAGACGATTTCGATCCTGCGCGGCCTGCGCGAGCGATACGAGGTCCACCACGGCGTCCGCATCACCGACGCAGCATTGGTAGCCGCCGCGACGCTCTCGAATCGCTACATCACCGAGCGCTTCCTGCCGGACAAGGCCATCGACCTGATGGACGAGGCCGCCAGTCGACTCCGGATGGAGATCGACTCGATGCCGATCGAGCTG
>Ga0302254_10000020_pt1 | contig 26862 bp, 24 predicted proteins | sample I_Fen_E1_4_FD_194573 | JGI IMG/M metagenome (GOLD analysis project Ga0302254, IMG submission 194573) | Peat permafrost microbial communities from Stordalen Mire near Abisko, Sweden - I_Fen_E1_4 | ecosystem: Environmental > Terrestrial > Soil > Wetlands > Permafrost | place: Sweden: Abisko... | reverse complement strand
CTGGTCGGGCACTCCCGCCCAGCTCGCCGCCCTCACCCGGGCCATGTGGCAGGTCCACAACCGGTGGGACCCGCAGGCGAAGGTGATCGCGCCCCCGATGGTCGCTCGGCTGCCCTCCCAGATGACCACGCTGGCGGCTTTCCACGCGCAACGGCTGCACGGCCTTCCGGTCTGGCACTACTACGACGCCGTCGCGCTGAGCCTGTACCCCCTGCCCACGTTCGGGAACCGGAGGGGTGTGCCCGAGGACTCGATGGCACTCCTCCGCCAGGTGCGGGCCCACCTGCGCAGCGTGGGGGTGCCGGCCCACGAGCCGATCTGGATCACCGAGATCAACTACGGGCTGCCGACGGGCACCGGGTCGGTCGTCCACGCGGCTCCGCTCTCCGGCCAGCGGCAGGCGGCCAACGTCGCGCGGACCTACCTGCTCGGCGCGGCCAACGGCGTCGCCCGGATCTTCTGGTACCGCTACGACATGCGCACGCTGACGGTGGCACAGGGCGGAGGGACGCGGGGCAACACGCTGCTCTCCGACCCCGCCGACCCGACGCAGGTGACGGCCGGAGGGAAGGCGTTCGCGCTGGTCCAGGACTGGATGCACGGCCGCCTGATCGGACCCAGACACGGGCGACCGTGCCAGCGGGACAGCCACGGCACCTACGGGTGCACCGTGCAGGACGGAGGCGTCACCCGGCGGATCTACTGGAACCCCTTCGCGCGGGCGACGGTCCGGATCGCGAGGGGTGCCCGCACCGTGCAGTCGCTGTCGGGTGCCGTGCGCGCGGTCAAGGGCGGGTCGCGGCTCACCGTCGACTACCGCCCGGTGATGGTCACGCACTGACCCGAGGTCACACCCCGATCGGGTGCCAGACGGTCTTGGTCTCGAGGAAGGCGGTCATCTGCTCGAGCCCGGGGTCCTCGGACCAGTCCGGCTCGGCGGCCGGGGCACGACGTACGCGCTTGAGGTTCTCAGCCGCCGCGACCTCGAGGGCGGTCGCCTGCTCGGCGTCGCCGGCGAGACCGGTCAGGTCGATCGCGTTGACGTCCATGTGGGAGGCCAGGGTCGGCGCGGTGGAGGACAGGGGACCGGTGAGCAGGTTGACGACGCCGCCCGGGACGTCGGAGGTGGCCAGCACCTCGGCGAACGTGATCGCCGGTAGCGGACGGTCGGGGGAGGCGGCGACGACCGTGGTGTTGCCGGTGACGACGACCGGCGCCACGACACTGACCAGACCGAGCAGGCTCGAGCCGGCGGGTGCCAGGACCGCGACCACACCGGTCGGCTCCGGTGTGGACAGGTTGAAGAACGGACCGGCCACGGGGTTGGCGTTGCCGACCACCTGGGTGATCTTGTCGGCCCAGCCGGCGTACCAGACGAGTCGGTCGATCGCGGCGTCGACCGCCCGGCCGGCCGCGGCGGCGGTGCCGCCCTCGCCCTGCCGGACGGCCTCGACGAACTGCGGGCGACGGTCCTCCATCACCTCGGCGACGCGGTAGAGCACCTGCCCACGGTTGTACGCCGTCCTGCCGGACCACCCGTGGAACGCCTTGCGCGCGGCGACCACCGCGTCGCGCGCATCCTTGCGTGAGGCCGCCGCCGCGTTCGCGACGAAGCGGCCGCGAGCGTCGTTGACGACATAGGACTGGCCCGACTCCGAGCGCGGGAACTCCCCGCCCACGTAGAGCTTGTAGGTCTTGCGGACGTCGATCCTGGTCATCGCAGGCTCTGCCCCTTCAGATAGGCCTCCAGGCCGTGGCGGCCGCCCTCGCGACCGTAGCCCGACTCCTTGAAGCCACCGAACGGGCTGGTCGGGTCGAACTTGTTGAACGTGTTGGCCCAGACCACGCCCGCGCGCAGCGCGTTCGCCATCTTCAGGATCCGCGAGCCCTTGTCGGTCCAGACCCCGGCCGAGAGCCCGTACGGCGTGTTGTTGGCCTTCTCGACGGCCTCGGCCGGGGTGCGGAAGGTGAGCACCGACAGCACCGGGCCGAAGATCTCCTCGCGAGCGATCCGGTGGGCCTGGGTGACGCCGGTGAAGACGGTGGGGGGGAACCAGAAGCCGTGGTCGGGCAGCTCGCACGGAGCCGACCAGCGCTCGGCCCCCTCCTGCTCGCCGATCTCCGAGAGCTCCCGGATCCTGGCCAGCTGCTCCGCGGAGTTGATCGCGCCGACGTCGGTGTTCTTGTCGAGCGGGTCGCCCACGCGCAGGGTCCGCATCCGGCGCTTGAGCCGGGCCAGCACCTCGTCGGCCACGCTCTCCTGCACCAGCAGCCGGGAGCCCGCGCAGCAGACATGGCCCTGGTTGAAGAAGATGCCGTTGACGATGCCCTCGACGGCCTGGTCGAGCGGGGCGTCGTCGAACACGATGTTGGCGGCCTTGCCACCGAGCTCGAGGGTGACCCGCTTGTCCGTGCCGGCCACTGCCTTCGCGATCGCCCGGCCGACCTCGGTCGAGCCGGTGAAGGCGACCTTGTCGACGCCCGCGTGGGCGACCAGCGCCCGGCCGGTGTCGCCCGCGCCGGTCACGATGTTGACGACGCCGGCGGGCAGGTCGGCCTGCTGGCAGATCTCGGCGAACAGCAACGCGGTGAGCGGGGTCGTCTCGGCCGGCTTCAGGACGACGGTGTTGCCGCAGGCCAGTGCGGGCGCGATCTTCCACGCCAGCATCAGGAGCGGGAAGTTCCACGGGATGACCTGGGCGGCGACCCCGAGCGACTCGGTGCCGTACCCGCTGTACTCCAGCTTGTCGGCCCAGCCGGCGTAGTAGAAGAAGTGCGCCGCGGCGATCGGTACGTCGACGTCGCGGGTCTCCTTGATCGGCTTGCCGTTGTCGATCGACTCCAGCACGGCGAGCTCGCGGCCGCGCTCCTGGATGATCCGGGCGATCCGGAAGAGGTACTTGGCCCGCTCGCGGCCCGGCATCCGGCCCCAGACCCGGCTGTGGGCGCGACGGGCGGCCTTGACGGCCGTGTCGATGTCGGCCTCGTCCGCCTCGGCGACCTCCGCCAGCACCTCCTCGGTCGACGGGCTGATCGTCTTGAAGCTGTGGCCGTGCCCGTCGACGAACTCGCCGTTCACGAACAGGCCGTACGACGGCTTGATGTCGACGATCGCGCGCGACTCGGGCGCCGGGGCGTATTCGAAGGTGGTCATCGGATCAGTCCAGGGTGAAGTAGTCGGGACCGGAGTAACGCCCGGTCTGCATCTTGGTGCGCTGCATCAGCAGGTCGTTGAGCAGCGTGGAGGCGCCGAAACGGAACCGAGCCGGGTCGAGCCAGTCAGGACCGGTGACCTCGTTGACCATCACGAGGTACTTGATGGCGTCCTTGGTGGAACGGATGCCGCCGGCCGGCTTGACGCCGACCATCCGGCCGGTCTGCTCGCGGAAGTCGCGTACGGCCTCGAGCATCACCATCGTGACGGGCAGCGTCGCCGCGGGCTGCACCTTCCCCGTGGAGGTCTTGATGAAGTCGGCGCCGGCCATCATCGCCAGCCAGCTGGCGCGGCGTACGTTGTCGTAGGTCTGGAGCTCACCGGTCTCGAAGATCACCTTCAGGTGCGCCGCCTCCCCGTCGGCGCGTGCGCACGCCTCTCGGACGGCGACGATCTCGTCGTGGACGAGCTGGAAGTGGCCCGACAGGAAGGCACCACGGTCGATCACCATGTCGACCTCGTCGGCGCCCGCGGCCACCGCCTCACGGACGTCCGCGAGCTTGACCTCGAGCGAGGCGCGACCGCTCGGGAAGGCCGTCGCGACCGACGCGACGTGAACGCCACTCGTGCCCAGCACCTGCTTGGCGGTCTCGACCAGGTCGGGGTAGACGCAGACCGCGGCGGTCGCCGGGCAGGACGGGTCGGCAGGATCGGGCCGCATCGCCTTGGCCGCGAGCGCGCGTACCTTGCCGTGGGTGTCCTGGCCCTCCAGCGTGGTCAGGTCGACCATCCGGATCGCCAGGTCGATCGCGTAGGCCTTGGCCGTGGTCTTGATCGACCGCGTCCCGAGCGCGGCCGCGCGGGCCTCCGCGCCGACCTGGTCGACGCCGGGGAGGCCGTGGAGGAAGCGCCGTAACGAGGCCTCGGAGGCGGTGATGTCGGCCCAATCGTTACCCGGGCCGGCCGCTGCCGTGGCTGTACTGGTCATCTCGCCAGCATAGGGTTGTGGACCCGGGACGAGGAATCCGAGTCGGGCGGCTCCACCGCCTCCCTCGCCCGGGCGACGACTGTGAGGAGAGCACCCGATGTCCGAGGAGGTCCAGACCTTTCGCGCCACCAACGGGCGCGTGACCGGGGTGATCGGTCTCGTGATGTGCGCGGTGGTCGCGGTCCTCTTCGTGGCCACCGAGAAGCCGTCCGTGGCCGTGCCCGGGGTGCTCGGCTGTGCATTCGCCGCGGTGCTCGTCTGGTCGGCCCTGCTCCGACCCCGGGTCTCGGCGACCTCCCGGGAGCTGCGGATGCGGACGTTCGCCGAGGACGTGATCATCCCGCTGGCCTCCATCGACACGGTCGCCGTCCGTCGCTACCTGCTGGTCGGGTCCGGGGGCGTCAAGTACATCTGCCCGGCCGTCAGCCGGTCCCTGCGCAAGACCGTGCGGAGCGAGATGAGGTGGCAGGGCGGCTCGCAGCTCCTCGCACCCGGCCTGCGGGGAGGCGACGTGCAGGCTCCGACGCAGACCGAGGTCAAGGGCTCCAAGGGAGTGGACTACGCGGACTTCGTGGAGACCCAGATCGTGCACCTGGCCAACGTCGACCGGGCCACCAGGGGCATCGAGGCCCGGTCCGAGGAGGAGTACGAGCTCGGGTCCCAGGTCGTACGCCGGCGGGCGTGGCTCGAGCTGGGGGCGCTGGCCGTGCTGGGGCTGGCGTTCGTGGTCGCCCTGGTGGTGGTCTGAGTCAGATCCCGGCGGCGGTCCTGATGTCGTCGCGCAGGGCATCGAGCCGGGCGGCGGCGGAGATCCGGGCCGCGTCGACACCAGCCTCCGGATCCACCGGTACGACGACCTCGAGGTAGCACTTGAGCTTCGGCTCCGTGCCGCTCGGCCGCACGACCACGCGGGCGCCACTGGCCAGCCGGTAGCGCAGACCGTCGGTCGGGGGGAGGTCGGCGGAGCCGGAAGCCAGGTCGTCGACCGACTCGACGGGCAGGCCGCCCAGGCTCGTGGGGGGCGAGGACCGCAGTCGCTCCATGGCCGCGGCGATCCGCCCGAGGTCGGTGACCCGGACGGAGAGCTGGTCGGTGGCGTGCAGGCCGTGCGCGAGCGCCAGATCGTCGAGCACGTCGACCAGCCCCCGCCCCTGGGCCTTCTGCTGGGCAGCGAGCTCGCAGAGCAGCAAGAGCGCGGAGACCCCGTCCTTGTCGTTCACGTGCTCGGGGTCGACGCAGTAGCCCAGCGCCTCCTCGTAGCCGAACACGAGCCCGTTGACCTTGCTGATCCACTTGAAGCCGGTCAGGGTCTCCGCGAACGGCTGGCCGGCCGCGGCGGCCATCTTGCTGAGCAGGCTCGAGGAGACGATCGAGCAGGCGTAGGTGCCGGTGTGCCCGGTCGTGAGGAGGTGGTGGGCCAGCAGGGCACCGACCTCGTCGCCGCGGAGCATGCGCCAGCCGTGGGCGTCCGGGACGGCGGCAGCGCAGCGGTCGGCGTCCGGGTCGTTGGCGACGACCAGGTCGACCCCGAGACGGGCGGCCAGCGTGGTCGCCAGGTCCATCGCACCCGGCTCCTCGGGGTTGGGGAAGGACACGGTCGGGAAGTCCGGGTCGGGCTGCTCCTGCTGCTCCACGACGTACGGCGCGTCGAAGCCCGCGGTCTCCAGCACCTGGACGACCGAGGTACCGCCGACCCCGTGCAGGGGCGTGTAGACGAGCCGTAGGTCGCGGGGCCCGTCGGCGGCCAGCCCGGCCACCGTGTCGAGGTAGGCGTCGACGATGTCCTCCTGGAGGGTCCGCCACCCGACGGCACGCGGCACTTCCGACAGCGGTCCGACGGCGGCGATGCGGGCCGCGATCTCGGCGTCAGCCGGCGGCACGATCTGGCTGCCGTCGCCCAGGTAGACCTTGTAGCCGTTGTCGCGGGGCGGGTTGTGGCTCGCGGTCACCATCACACCGGCCACGCAGCCGAGCTCGCGGATCGCGAAGGCGAGCAGCGGGGTGGGCAGTGGCCGCGGCAGCACCAGGGCATGCAGACCGGCGCCGGCCATCACCTCGGCGGTGTCGCGGGCGAACACGTCGGAGTTGTGGCGGGCGTCGTAGCCGATCACGACCGAGGCGTGGCGTTCGGCGCCCTGGTCCTTGAGGTACGCCGCAAGCCCGGCGGCGGCGCGGATGACGACCACCCGGTTCATCCGGTTGGAGCCGGCGCCGAGCTCGCCGCGCAGGCCTGCGGTGCCGAACTCCAGCGTGCCGTCGAACCGGTCGGCGAGGTCCGCCATGTCGCCGGCCGCGATCACCCGCTCGAGCTCCGCTCGCGTCGCGGGGTCGGGGTCCTCGGCGGCCCAGGCGCGGGCCTGTTCCATCAGATCGGTCACGCCTCGCAGGCTAGTGGTGTCGCTCCGCCCAGGTCACGGCGTACTCGACGAAGGCACGGGATTCAGCGGAGGCCACGTGCCGTGAGGGCAGCCGGTGCGGGTAGGCATGGTCGACACTGCGTCAAGGGGGCACCTGCCCCATTGACGCAGTACTCATGGGATTCGGCATGGCTGAGGGGCGTCCAGGCATGATCGGAGCGTGACCGAGTTACCGCCACCCGACGGTCGCGACGTGCCGGTCGCGACGCGGATCCGCGAGCTCGATGCCCTCGTCGGCCGGCGGCGGTTCGTCGAGGTCTGCGTCGACCTGCTCGCCGGCGCGGACCGTTCGTCGTACGTGCCGGAGCTGCGCTACCTCACCGGTCGCCGTGTCGAGCGTGACGACCCGATCCTCGACCCGGCGGTCTGGAAGGACTACTGGGTCCGGACCTGGGGAGCCAGGGGCCTGCTGCACTGCTGGGACGACCGCGCCACCCACGCCGTGGTCGCCGCGCTCGGCGACGAGCACTACCGGCCGGCGGAGATGAGCCTCAAGGTCGCCGCGAGGTGGGACGTCGCAGGCGCCGGTCCGGGCGCGGCGGCACTCACCGCTCACGAGCTCCCGCGGGTACGGGCCAACGCGGTGCGGACCCTCGGGTTCGTGGGCGACACCGAGCACCTCGACGTGGTGCGGGCCGCCCTGGACGACCCCGACGAGGCCGTCCGCCGTCAGGCCGCTCGTGCGTACGAGCGGATGGCCGTGCGGCTCGACCTGCCGGACCTCAGCGAGACCTGAGCGCCCGGAGCAGCGCGCGAGCCTTGGCATAGGACTCCTCCAGCTCCTCGGTGACCTCGGAGCGGACCGTGATGCCCCCGCCGGTGCCGAGCTCCCACCGGCCGTCGCCACCGGAGGTCAGCGACCGGATCACCACCGCCAGGTCTGCGCGGCCGTCGGGACGGACCCATCCGAACGTCCCGGAGTAGACCCCGCGCGGGGTGGTCTCGACCTCGTCGATGATCTCCATCGTCCGCAGCTTCGGCGCGCCGGTCATCGAGCCCGGCGGGAAGACCGACCGCAGGGCGCCGATGGTGGAGACGTCGTCCTGCAGGTGACCGGTGACGACCGAGACGAGCTGGTGGACCTGGGCGTACGACTCCACCTCCATCAGCGAGGGCACCTCGACGCTGCCCGGACGGCAGACGCGGCTGAGGTCGTTGCGCAGGAGGTCGACGATCATCAGGTTCTCCGCGCGCGACTTCGGGTCACTCGCCAGGCGCTGGGCGAGGGCGCGGTCCTCGGCCTCGGTCGTGCCGCGGGGCAGCGTCCCCTTGATCGGGCGGGCCTCGGCCACGCGCTCGGCGTCGACGCCGAGGAAGCGCTCCGGGCTCGCGCTGAGCAGCCAGCCGCGCGCGCCGACGACGTCGTGCTGGAGGTAGCCGGCGTACGGCGCAGGGCTGCGGTGGCGCAGGGCGAGGTAGACGTCCGCGGGGTCGGCCGCCGAGGAGGTGGCCACGCGGTAGGTGAGGTTGACCTCGTAGCTGCGTCCGGCGTGCAGGTGCTCCTGGACGGTGTCGAACGCCGCGGCGTACGACTGCTCGTCGGTGAGGCGGGCGTCCCCGGGCGCCGCGTCGGGGGGCACCGTGGACGTCTGTTCGGGCTCCACGGTCACCAGCCGGCGCGGGTCGACGCGCAGCCAGACGGCGTCGGGAAGCTCCGAGCCGCCCCGGGCGGGGAGGTCCGGCCGCGAGGCGTAGCCGAGGTAGCCGACCCAGAGGGCGTCGCCGGGCCCGTCCGCGATCTCGGTCTCGAGGACCGCGAACACGTCCGTGCCGACCACCTCCGACCTGCCGGAGGCATGCCGCAGCACCCGGCCCCGAGTCGCGTCGAGGCTCAGCGAGACGTCGTCGTCCGCCAGCCAGCCGACCACGGAGCCGAGCCCCGGCCATCCGCGGGCATGGGTCCGGTCGAGCCAGAAGCACCGCGGGTGGGCAGCCGCAGTCGCGCGGAACGTCGTGGCGCCGTCAGCCATCGCCACCGCCCAGGAAGGTCGCGACCAGCCGTCGCCCGTGCTCGCTGAGGACGGACTCGGGGTGGAACTGGACGCCCTCCAGAGGTCGCGAGACGTGCCGGACGCCCATCACGGTCCCGTCCCGGTCCGTCGCGGTGACCACCAGCTCGGGCGGGAGGCGGACGGCGGCGAGGGAGTGGTAGCGCACCGCGTGGAACGGGCTGGGCAGCCCGGCGAACACCCCTGCGCCGTCGTGCTCCACGGCGGCGACCTCCCCGTGCGCGGGGCGGACCCGCTCCACCGAGCCGCCGAGGGTCGTCACGATGCCCTGGAGCCCGAGGCACACGCCGAGCACCGACACCTCCGCCCCGTCGGCGACGCAGCGCACCACCTCGCGCCCCACCGCGAAGTCGTGGGGGTCGGCGGGGTGCCCGGGGCCGGGGGAGAGGACGACGTGGGTGAAGCCGAGCACCTCGTCCGCCCCGACCTCGTCGTGCTCGACGACGACCGGCAGCACGCCGGTCACCGCGGCGACCAGGTGCACCAGGTTCCAGGTGTAGGAGTCGTGGTGGTCGACCACGACCACGTCAGGGCTGGTCACGCTGCCCCGCCCATGCGCGCTCGAGCACCTCGTCGACCGCACGGGTGACCGGCCCGGCGTCCCAGGGTCCGCCCACGTCGCAGGTCGCCACCGGCCGGACGCCGCTGATCGAGCTCGTGACGTACACCTCCGTGGCGGTGGCCAGCTCGCCGAGCGGCACGGCGCGAGTCCGACAGCCCAGGCCGAGACCGGCGAGGATCCCGAGGACGGCCCCGCGGGTGACCCCCGGCAGGATCCGGTCGTCCAGCGGCGGCGTCGCGACCTCGTCGTCGCGCACCACGAAGACGTTGCCCCGGCCCGACTCGAGCAGGTGGTCGCCTTCGTCGACCAGCAGCGGGTCCACCGACGGGTCTGCGGGGTCGCCCCACTCCTCGAGCAGCGACCGATCGCACCACTTGTGGCGACCCCACCCACCGGGGACCCGCCGTACGACGAGGTGCCACGGGCCGCGCGGGCGTGCCGCGAGCGGCTCCGCCTGCACCGACACGCCTGCACCGGGCACGAACACGATGCGGACCCGCTGGAGCGGCGGCCCGGACGCCGCCGTCGCGGACACCTCGTCGGCGAGCGCTCTCTCGTCGAGAGTGGCGCCGTACACGTCGCGGACGCTGGCGACCAGGCGCCGGAGGTGGGCGTTCAGCGCAACGGGGGCGCCGCCCTGCACCAGCAGGGTGTCGAAGACCCCGGCCCGGGGGTCGGGCCGCCGCGTCACAGGCGCGGGACGATCCGTCCGAGCAGGTCACCCATCCGGCTGGCGGCGGCACGACCCGCCTCCAGTACCTCGGCATGGTCGAGCGGCTCCCCGGAGATGCCGGCGGCCAGGTTGGTGACCAGCGAGATGCCGAGCACCTCCATCCCGGCCTCGCGGGCGGCGATCGCCTCGAGCGTCGTACTCATGCCGACCAGGTCGCCGCCGATCCGTCGCACCATCTCGATCTCGGCCGGCGTCTCGTAGTGCGGGCCGGGGAACTGGACGTAGACGCCCTCGTCGAGCGTCGGGTCGACCTCGCGGCACAGCGCCCGCAGGCGGGAGCTGTAGAGGTCGGTGAGGTCGACGAAGTGGGCGCCCTCGATGGGGGAGCGGGCCGTCAGGTTGATGTGGTCGCGGATCAGCACCGGAGTCCCGGGCGACCAAGCCTCGTTCAGCCCGCCGCAGCCGTTGGTGAGCACGACGGTGCGGCATCCGGCGGCGGCGGCGGTCCGCACCGGGTGGACGACGGCGGCCACGCCCTTGCCCTCGTAGTAGTGGGTACGGCTGCCGAACAGCAGGAGCCGACGACCGCCGGCCACGATGCTGCGAATCGTGCCGGAGTGCCCCGTGACGGCGGCCGCGGAGAAACCGGGCAGGTCGGTGGAGGCGACCTCGGCCGTCGCCTCACCGAGCGCCGCGGCGGCCGGGAGCCAGCCCGAGCCGAGGACGAGCGCGACGTCGTGACGCCCCACGCCGGTCAGACGGGCAAGGGTGTCGGCGGCTTCCTGGGCGAGGTCCTGAGCGGTCACGGCGGAGAGCCTAGAGGCCTGTGGAGCGGCAGGGGCGGAGCCGGAGCCCCGCCACGTAGTCCGCCGGCGCGTCCGCGGCCTCGGCGGCCTCGGCGATCACCCCGAGGTACGACGCGCTCGGCAGGCCGCCCTCGAACGCGTCGAGCACGTAGGTCCAGGCCAGGAGCTCGCCGGTCATCGTGGACACCCGCACCTTGGTCTTGCGGTAGAGACCGGTCTCGGTCGACTCCCACCGGTCCAGAGCCGACTCGTCGTCGCGCGACACGTCGTACACCGCGACGAAGACCTGCTCGATCGGGTCCTCGACGATCGTGGAGAGCGCCCCGTCCCAGCCGAGGTCCTCACCGCCGAAGGTCAGGCGCCAGCCGGTCAGCCAGCCCGTCGTCTGGAGCGGCGAGTGGGGACACCGGAGGCCCATCCGCTGCGGGTCGAGGTTCGACGCGTAGGCGGCGTAGAGGGGCACGGCGACAGGTTAGTGGGTTCCCCTAGGCTGGACGGTGTGAGCGACCAGACCGACACCCCACACTTCGACGTCCTCGTCCTCGGGGCCGGACCCGGCGGCTACGTCGCCGCCATCCGCGCCGCCCAGCTCGGCAAGACGGCGGCGGTGATCGAGAAGAAGTACTGGGGCGGGGTCTGTCTCAACGTGGGCTGCATCCCGTCCAAGGCGCTGCTGCGCAACGCCGAGCTCGCGCACGTGCTGACCCACGAGAAGGACGTCTTCGGGATCCAGGGCGAGGCGAGCATGGCGTTCGGGCCGACCCATGAGCGGTCGCGGAAGGTGAGCGCCGGCATCGTCAAGGGCGTCCACTACCTGATGAAGAAGAACAAGATCACCGAGATCGACGGGTGGGGCACCCTGAACGGGCCCGGGAAGGTCGACGTCGCGCTCAACGACGGCAGCACGGCGACCTACACCTACGGCGACCTGATCATCGGGACCGGCGCCACCACCCGCCTGATCCCCGGCACCAGCCTGAGCGAGCGGGTGGTGACCTACGAGGAGCAGATCCTCGACCCCGAGCTGCCGGAGTCGATCATCATCGCCGGCTCGGGCGCGATCGGCGTCGAGTTCGCCTACGTGATGGCGAACTTCGGGGTCGACGTCACCATCGTGGAGTTCCTCGACCGGATGGTGCCGACCGAGGACGCCGACATCTCCAAGGAGCTGCTCAAGCACTACAAGAAGCTCGGCGTGAAGGTGCTGCTCGGCACCAAGGTCGAGTCGATCTCCGACGCGGGTGCCGAGTCGGGCCAGAAGGTGCAGGTGACCGTCTCGAAGGACGGGTCCTCCGAGGTTCTCGAGGCCGACAAGGTGCTCCAGGCGATCGGCTTCGCGCCGCGGCTCGAGGGCTACGGACTGGAGTCGCTCGGCGTCGCGACCGAGCGGGGCGCGATCGTCATCGACGACTTCTGCCGGACCAACGTCGAGCACGTCTACGCGATCGGCGACGTGACCGGGAAGCTGATGCTCGCCCACGTCGCCGAGGCGATGGGGATCGTCGCAGCGGAGACCATCGCCGGCGCCGAGACGATGCCGGTCGCCTACGACTTCGTCCCGCGGGCGACGTACTGCCAGCCGCAGATCGGCTCGTTCGGCTACAGCGAGGCCCAGGCGAAGGAGAAGGGGTACGACGTGAAGACGGCCACCTTCCCCTTCTCCGCCAACGGCAAGGCGCAGGGTCTCGGCGAGGCCGTCGGCTTCGTGAAGGTGGTGGCCGACGCGGAGTACAACGAGATCCTCGGCGCCCACCTGATCGGCCCCGACGTCACCGAGCTGCTGCCCGTGCTCACTTTGGCGCAGAAGTGGGACCTCACCGCCGACGAGGTGGCCCGCAACGTCTTCGCCCACCCGACGCTGACCGAGGCGGTCAAGGAAGCTGTGCACGGCATCGCCGGGCACATGATCAACCTCTGACGGGCCGGCTCAGCCGGGCTCGGTCAGGTGCCGATGGGCACGGTCGAGCACCGGCGGCGGGCCGACGACCACCACGAACCTGCCCTCCCACCCACCGTGGTCCGGCTTCAGGATCGTGTCGACGGCGAAGTCGACCGCCTGCTCCAGGACCGGCACCGTGAACACGAAGTCCTGCCCGAAACCGCCCTCCTCCAGCGCTGACATCGCGAAGTCCTGCCCACTGACCACCGGCTCCGCGAGCGAGTCGAAGCAGACGATCTCCTGCAGCCCGGGCCGCAGCGCAGCCAGGAGCCCGGCGCTGCCCGGACCTAGGTCGGCCGAGATCACCCCGACGTACGGCCCCTCGCCCGCCTGCGCCGCTGCCGACGACTCCATGAGCAGCACCTGGCACCAGCGGCCGTCGCGGCTCACGTCGATCATGTCCAACTCGGGGGCGCTCATGTCCCGACTCTAGGGCGATCCCGGCGGTCGGTCGGAGGATCCAGGGGCTCGGGTCGAGAGACCATGTGAGTAGTGCGTGGTTGAGGCCATATGGCCTCAACCACGTACTACTCACATCACCTCCTCGTGGATCCGGGCCCTCCACAGTCCGCCGGTTCGACCGGGCGCGGCCGCCCGTTGTCCGCCTAACGTCGGACAGATGCTGAGCGAACGAGCCGCAGCCGAGGTGCTGGCCGCACGGCAGGGCCTCGGCCGGGAGCAGGCCCGACAGCTGCTGCTGACCGGTGCGGCGGGAGCAGGGCGTCGGGTCGGGAGGTCGACCGGGTACGACGACGTCCTGGTGCACGACCTCGCCCAGCGGCCGCCCGCGGCGTTGGGGTTCTTGGCCGAAACGTGCCCGCACGGAGTCCACGTCGCGCGGATCCGGCGCGGCCGGACGTTCCGGTGCGACTGGCCGTGGGTCCGGCAGGCGGAGGCGCTGGCCGTCCAGCCCCCGATGACACCGATGACCCGCGCGCTGGTGGTGCACGTGCCGCTCGTCGCCTTCGACGGCCTGCCGTGGGTCGCGACGGTGTCGGGGTTCGTGGTGCTCGCCGCCGTGGCCACCGGGGCCCGGCTGACCGAGGACGGCCGCATCCGCTTCGACCTCGAGCCGGCAGGGGACTGGCGCGAGGCTGTCGAGGGACGCTGGTTCCACACCGGCCCCGGTCGGCACTGGTTCGCCTGGCACCCCGATCGGCTGACATCACCGGCTGACACAATGAGCGCATGGCCTCCTCACCCGCCCGCGTCGTGATCGTGGGGGGCGGGCCTGGGGGGTACGAGTCGGGGCTGGTCGCGGCTCAGCTCGGCGCCGAGGTCACCATCGTCGACACCGACGGCCTCGGCGGGTCGGCCGTGCTCACCGACTGCGTGCCCAGCAAGACCCTGATCGCCACGGCGGAGCTGATGACCGAGGTGTCCGGCGCCACCGAGCTCGGGGTCAACCTGACCGATGTCGAGGGCGACCCGTCCTCCGGGGTCCACGTCGACCTCGCCCGGGTCAACGCGCGGGTCAAGCAGCTCGCCCAGGACCAGTCCGACGACATCGCCCGCCGGCTCGAGAAGGAGGGCGTGCGCGTCATCCGCGGCCGCGGTCGCCTCGACGGCGCGGACGCGGTCGTGAGCACCGAGCCGGACGGCACCGAGAGCCGACTCGAGGCGGACGCCGTCCTCCTCGCCACCGGCGCGGCCCCGCGCACGCTGCCGACCGCCCGGCCGGACGGTGAGCGGATCCTGACCTGGGAGCAGGTCTACGACCTGACCGAGCTGCCGTCGCACCTGATCGTGGTGGGCTCCGGCGTGACCGGCGCCGAGTTCGCCAGTGCCTACCTCGCCCTCGGTGCCGAGGTGACTCTGGTCTCGAGCCGCGACCGCGTGCTCCCTGGCGAGGACGCCGACGCGGCCGGGGTCCTCGAGGAAGTCCTCACCCGCCGCGGGATGCGGGTGCTGGCCCGCTCGCGGATGGAGTCGGTGACCCGCCACGGCGACTCCGTCACGGTGACGCTGACCGACGGCCGCACCGTCGAGGGCTCCCACTGCATCCTGGCCGTCGGCTCGGTCCCCAACACCCAGGGCCTGGGGCTCGACACGGCCGGCGTGGCTACCGACGAGGCCGGGTTCGTCACCGTCGACCGGGTGTCCCGGACCACCGCCCGCGGGGTGTACGCCGCCGGCGACTGCACCGGCGTGCTCATGCTCGCCAGCGTGGCCGCCATGCAGGGCCGGATCGCGATGTGGCACTTCCTCGGCGACGCCGTCTCGCCGCTGAACCTGAAGACGGTGTCGTCCAACGTCTTCACCGCCCCCGAGATCGCCACGGTGGGCTGGTCGCAGGAGGCCGTCGACAAGGGCGAGATCGCGGTCAACGAGGTGCTCCTCCCGTTGGCCGGCAACGCGCGCGCCAAGATGCAGGGCGTCCACGACGGCTTCGTGAAGCTGTTCTGCCGTCCCGGCACGGGCATCGTCGTCGGGGGTGTGGTCGTTGCGCCGCGGGCCAGCGAGCTGATCCACCCCGTCTCGATCGCGGTCGCGGAGTCGCTCACCGCCGACCAGCTGGCCCAGGCGTTCACCGTGTACCCCTCGATGAGCGGGTCCGTGGCGGAGGCCGCCCGCAGGTTGCATCGCGTCTGACTCCATGTTCCCCTAGACGTTCGCCACGACCGCCACACACGTCACGGCAGCCACAGACAGCCACGGGGAGCACACCACGATGACCACGCGTCGGACCGCCGTCACGGCCGCCCTCGCGGTCCTGGCCGCTGCTACGGTCACCGGTCTCGCCCACGCCTCCGCGCCCACACTCCGGATCCCGGACCGCGCGACGATCACGATCCACGGCCACGGCTACGGGCACGGCCACGGCCTGAGCCAGTACGGCGCCGAGGGCGCCGCGCGCAAGGGGCTGACCGGTGCGCAGATCGTGCGCTTCTACTACCCCCACACCCGGAACGGGCAGGCCAAGGGCCTGGTGCGCGTGCACATCACGGCCGACACCGACGACAACACCACCGTCCTGGCCCGATCGGGGCTGAAGGTGCGCAACCTCGACAACGGCTCCACCGCCGCCGTACCGACCAAGGGAGCGGCGGGCAAGGCGTCGCGCTGGCGGCTCTCGGCCGGCGCCGGCGGCGCGACCAGGGTCTCCTACCTCAACGGCGGCTGGCACCTGTGGAAGACCCTCCCCGGCGACGCCGAGCTCCGCGCCGGCGGCCCCCTGAAGCTCGTCCTGCCGTCGTCGGTGGTGACCTACCGCGGCACCCTGCAGCTGCGCACCCTGCCCGGTACCCCAGCCGAGCACCGGGTCACCGTCAACCGCGTGCCGCTCGACGACTACGTCCGCGGCGTCGTCCCCCGCGAGATGCCCGCCCTGTGGCACCAGGCCGCACTCCGTGCCCAGGCCATCGCAGCACGCACGTACGCGGCGTTCGAGGTGGCCGACTCCACCAACCACGCCTACCAGCTCTGCGACACCACCAGCTGCCAGGTCTACGGCGGGATGTCGGCGGAGCTCTCCTCGACCAACGAGGCGACGGACGCGACCGCCGGCCGGATCCGTACCTACCAAGGTGCCCCGGCGTTCACGCAGTTCTCCGCGAGCAGCGGCGGCTGGACCAGTGACGGCGGCAAGCCCTACCTCCCGGCCCAGAAGGACCCCTACGACGGGTGGTCGGGCAACGCCGTCCACACCTGGTCGACGACGGTCACCTCCGGCGCCATCGAGAAGGCCTGGCCGGCGCTGGGCAACCTGACCGGCATCACCGTGGGCTCCCGCGACGGCCACGGGCAGTGGAACGGCCGGGTCCTGACGATGACCCTCCACGGCAGCACGCAGGACGTGGACCTCAGCGGCGACTCGTTCCGGCTGACCCTCGGCCTGCGCTCCACCTGGTTCACCTTGTCGGCGGCGCCTGCCCGGGCCGCGCCGGGCGCTCGCGCGGCGTCGGTCGACTACGTCGCGCTCGGCGACTCCTACAGCGCCGGACCGCTGATCCCCAGCCTGCGCCCCGACCCGACGAGCTGCCTGAGGTCCACGAACAACTACCCGGCGTTCCTGGCTGGTTACCTCGACGTCTCGACCTACCGCGACGTCACCTGCTCCGGCGCACGTGTCCGCGACGTCGCGCACCGGCAGGACCCGGTCATCCCCGGGGCCAAGGTGCGGCCCCAGGTCGACGCTCTCTCGAAGAAGACCGACCTGGTGACGGTCGGCATCGGCGGCAACGACTTCGGGCTCTTCGGCGACCTCACCTCGGTCTGCCCCCTGCTCGCCTCGCAGCACCTCCCCGGCGCTCCGTGCCAACAGCACTTCACCAACGCCCATGGTGTGAACACCAAGTACCGCGACGCTCGCCGGGTCCAAAGCCATGTCGCTCTCGCCCTCCGCGAGATCCACCGCGCCGCGCCCGCGGCCCACGTCGTGGTGGTCGGCTACCCGCGGCTGCTGCCCGCCACGGGCACCTGCGCGAAGGCCGCGTTCGCCCGGGGCGACTACCCGTTCGCCCGCCGCGTCGGGCTCCTCCTCGACCGGTCGCTGCGCCGGGCCGCCGTCACCCACCACGCGACGTACGTCAGCACGTACGGCGTGTCCCGCGGTCATGACGTGTGCGCCGGGGTCCGATCCTGGATCAACGGTCCGCAGAACACCGCGGCGGCCGCGGCGTTCCACCCCTTCGAGAAGGGGGAGCGAGGGATGGCACGACACGTCTTCCACGTGCTGAGCGGCCGGGTCGCCCCGAAGGGCGGCCACGCCACGCCCCCCGCGGGCTCGGTCGTCCTCAACCAGCCCTGACCGTCGGATCGGGACGTTCGACCCATCGACCTGAACGGTCGTTCAGGCTAGGGTGGGCGGGCCATGATGATGAAGACGACGCCCTTCTACCCGCGGCTGAACGAGCTCAACCAGACCGGCCTCTACGGTCACTGGTCCGGCTATCTCTCAGCGCCGCGCTACGACCTCTCCGCGAAGCACGAGTACTTCGCGGTCCGGAACTCCGCGGGGTTCTTCGACAGCTCGCCGCTCTACAAGTACCGCATCACCGGCCCGGACGCCGAGCGCTTCCTGGCGGGCGTGATGACCCGCGACGTACGCCGATGTCGGCCCGGCCAGGCGATGTACACCGTCTGGTGCGACGAAGCCGGCTACGTGCTCGAGGACGGCGTGGTGTTCCGGCACGCCGACGACGACTGGCTCCTCACCTCGGCCGAGCCCAACCTGGGCTACCTCGACTCGCTGGTCGGCCGCCTGCAGGTGTCGATCGAGGACGTCAGCGCCGACTACGGCGTCCTCGCCGTGCAGGGCCCGCGCTCTCGCGCCATCCTGGGGAAGCTGGCCCCCGAGGTGAACGACCTCGCGTACTTCGGTCTCACCCCCGCCAAGATCGGAGGTGCGCCGGTCACGATCTCGCGCACCGGGTACTCCGGCGACCTCGGCTTCGAGGTGTTCGTCGACGCCGACGACGCCCTCGGCCTCCTCGACAAGGTCATCCAGGCCGGTGACGGGCAGGGTTTCCGACCCTTCGGCGAGGACGCGCTGAACATGGTGCGGATCGAGGCGGGCCTGTCCCTGATCGGCGTCGAGTTCTCCTCGGCCCGCTACGCCTTCACCGACGCCGAGCGGTTCACCCCCAAGGAGCTCGGCTTCGGCTGGATGCTCGGCAAGGAGGGCGGACAGCTGGGCGAGGCGCGGCCGTTCATCGGGCGCCGTGCCATCGAGCGGGAGCTCCGCGAGGGCACCTCGCGCTGGGCGACGGTCGGCCTGTGGGTCGACTGGCAGGAGTTCGAGCAGCTCCACCTCGACCGCGGACTCGTCGTGCCCAAGGACGAGAACCCGGTCCCGTGGGAGTCGATGCTCTACGGCGGCACCGGGCGCGACGAGCGCGTCGGCTACGCCACCAGCCTGATGTACTCGCCGGTGCTCCAGCGCCACATCGGCATCGCGCGGGTGCTGCCCGAGTACGCCGCCCAGGGCTCCACGGTGCACCTGGAGATCACCGTCGACCACGAGTACCTCACCGTGCCGGCCACCACCGGCCGGTTGCCCCTCTACAACCCCGCGCGCAAGACCGGTTCGTCCGTCGAGCTCGCCCCGATCTCGTACCGAATGGAGCAGTGATGTCGGCCAACACCTACGACGCCATCGTCGTCGGCGGAGGCCACAACGGCCTCACGAACGCGGCGTACCTGGCCAAGTCGGGTCTCAACGTGCTGGTGCTGGAGCGCCGCGGTTTCGTCGGTGGCGCCGCGATCACCGAGGAGCTGCACCCGGGCTTCTCGTTCACCACGTTCTCCTACGCGCTGAGCCTGCTGCGGCCGGAGATCATCCAGGAGCTCGACCTGGTCAAGCACGGGTTCATGCCGCTGCTGATGCCGACCCACTTCGCGCCGATGGACGACGGCGACTACCTCCTGCTGACCGAGGACGAGCAGTTCAACGACCAGGAGATCGCGCGGCACAGCAAGCGCGACGTCGACGGCTACCACCGGTGGGAGCACGACCTGGAGAAGGTCATCCAGCTGGCCATGCCGCTGTTCAACAACGCGCCGCCCGACATCTTCAGCGACGACCCGGCCGACCAGGCCGACGTCGCGTGGATGATGAAGCAGCTGCGCGGCGCCGACCGGAAGACCCTCCACGACCTGGTGCGGTTCCTGACCGGGAGCTGCGCGGACCTGATGGACGACTACTTCGAGTCCGACATCGTCAAGTCGGCGATCGCGTCGTCCGCCATCATCGGTAACAAGGTCGGCCCGATGTCGCAGGGCTCCGGCCTGGTGCTGCTCTACCACCTGATGGGCGAGCAGGACGGCCAGCACGGGGCGTGGGGCTTCCACAAGGGCGGCAACGGCGGCTTCACCCAGGTGCTGCAGCGGGCGGCCGAGTCGTTCGGCGTGACCGTGCGGCTGGAGGCCCCGGTCGACCACGTGATCACCCAGGACGGCACGGCGACCGGCGTGGTGCTCACGGACGGCACGGAGTTCTCCGCTCCGATCGTGGTCAGCGCCCTCGACCCTCGCCGCACGTTCACCGAGCTGGTCGATCCGCGCGAGCTGCCGAGCGACCTGAACGACGCGATCGACCGCTACCGGTTCCAGGGCACCTCGGCCAAGGTGAACTTCGCCCTCGACGACCTGCCGGTCTACCCGGCGCTCAAGGGCCGGATCGACCACTTCGGCGGCTTCGTCAACATCGGGCCCTCGCTCGAGTACCTCGAGCGGGCCTACGACGACGCCAAGTACGGCTGGTACTCCCGGCTGCCCTACATCGACGGTGCGATCCAGTCGGTGGTCGACCCCGACATGGCGCCCCCGGGCAAGCACGTGATGAGCTGCTTCATCCAGTACGCGCCGTACGAGCTCAAGGGCAGCGACTGGGACACCGAGCGGGAGCCCTTCGGCGACACCGTGCAGGCTGTGCTGGAGACGCACTTCCCGGGCTTCGGCGACCTCGTGCTCCACCGGGAGGTCGTGACGCCGCTCGATATCGAGCGGGTGGCCGGGCTGACGGAGGGCAACATCTTCCACGGCGAGTTCCTGGCGCCTCAGATGTACTTCATGCGGCCCGCGCCGGGTTACGCCCGCTACAACACCCCGATCGAGGGCTACTACCAGTGCGGCTCGGGCACCCACCCCGGCGGCTGCGTCACCGGCGGACCCGGCAAGCTCGCCGCGATGCGGATCCTCGCTGACCGGGCCCGCTGAGCCGGCCGATCCGGATATCCTCAGCCCATGCTCATCCTCGGCATGATCTTGTTCGGCATGGTGGTCGGCGCAGGTGCCCAGCTGATCCTCGGCCGTCGGCGCGGGAAGTACGACTGGACGCAGGCGATCATCTCCGGACTCGTCGGCTCGTTCATCGGGGGGCTGCTGATCAGCCTGCTGTCCGGTGACGGCCTCGACCTGCGGCCGAGCGGCATCATCGGGTCTCTGGTGGGCGCGCTCATCGTGACCGCGGGATGGCGCTGGTGGCAGGACCGCAACAAGCCGACCGCCGCCGACCGGGCCGCGAAGCGGTCGGGAGACCCGCGCAAGGCCAACCCGCGCTGACGCCGCCGGCGCACGTCCAAGGCGGCCCCGCTGGTGCGGGACCGCCTGGGTGACGTGACCTGCCCGAGGGCGAGGCCGTGGTGGAGCTGTCAGACGTCGTCTCGAGCCATCAGGGCCGAGACGGCCGGGCGGTTGAACCCCTTGAACGTCATCCAGAGGCCGACCGTCAGCTCCCAGGCCGCGAGGGGCAGGGTCAGGAAGAACGCGGTCGCCGAGACCTGGTCGATGGCGCCGAAGAGGCATGCGATGAAGGCGGCGAACAGCAGGGGAGCGCCGACCAGGCCCACGGTCGGGATGATGCGGGGCACCAGGCGGGACCGGTAGAGCAGGGTGCCGAACAGGACGGCGTTGAAGACGGGCATCAGGCCGGGGCCGAAGAGGAAGGTCCAGTTCCGGACGTCGACCAGGGCGTTGGCCGTCACCGTCAGGGAGGCAGCGTCGGCACCGGAGCCGGCGAAGTCCTGGCGCAGCGTGACGACCGCGAGCAGACTGACGACGCCGATCATGACCACGGCCGCCTCGACGAGGCGAGAGGTGACGAAGCCGAGGGCCATCGACCCGTTCTGGCGCTTCACCACCGAGTACACCGCGACGGCGGACCCGACCGCGGTCAGGGCGTTCACGGAGTCGAGGAGGCAGCCCCAGAGCACGCGGGTGTCCTGTCCGGCGCTGGTGACGTAGCCGGCGTCGTTGAGCACCGGCCCGATCAGGATCAGGGCGGGGATCGAGGACGCGAAGGTGAGCAGGTAGAAGATGCCGGCGGCGCGGGAGTGGTTCCGCGTGGGATCGGCAGGCTCGCTGGGGATGTGGACGGGGGCAGTTGCGGTGATGGTCATGTCAGGCTCCTGAGCTTGAGGTGTCGGTGGTGTGGGGTGGGCGCTGATCGGTCTCGACCTGGGTCAGCGAGACCAGGGGCAGACCGATGTCGCGCAGCTGGTGCAACAGGCCGTGCAGAGCGGCTTGGTCGACGACGCGCCCCGTCAGCAGGGTGAAGCCGTCACCGGTGGTCAGAGTCATGCCCTCGAAGCGGGCTGACCATCGGGGGTCGAGCCGCCCGTGCAGGCGGATCTCGTACCAACCGGACCCGTCCGGGTTGGTGGTGGGTGCGGTGTTCATGTCCGCACGTTAGGAACCGAAGTGGTGAGCGCGGATCACATCATGTGGTGACCGAGGTGGTGATCCTCAACGGTGGGGGCGGGACAGCAGCTGGAGCTCGCCGGCCCGGGAGACGGCCGCCCGTCGGCTGTTCACGCCGAGCTTGGCGTAGATGTTCTTGGTGTGTGTCCGCACGGTGTTGAGCGAGACGACGAGCTCGCGGGCGATCGCGGGTCCGTCGAGGTCGGTGGCGAGGAGCCGGAGCACGTCCAGCTCGCGCGCACTCAGTGGGTCGACGAGGCCCTGGCCCACGGGACCGGCCGGGTGGTGGTGGAACGTGTCGAGCAGGCGACGGGGGTAGGGCCACGTGGGACTGCGCCGGACCAGGGCCTCGAGCAGGGCGGCCACCGGCGCACCTTCGCCGACGAAGATGCGCACGTAGCCCTCCGGCTCCGCGAACCGGAGCGCCTGCTCCAGCGGAGCGAGCGCGCCCGCGATGTCCCGCGGGCCGTGCTCGGCATGGTGGGCGAGCGCCTGGAGGGTGAGGATCTCGATCAGGGATCCCGTGCGTCCGCCCTCCTCGGCGGCCACCCGGAGCCGGTCGAGCAGGCCCAGCGCCGACGCTTCGCGCTGGCGGATCAGGATCCGGGCCAGGGTGACGTGTTCGTACTCGCGGACGTATGCCAGGTCGTCGTCCGGCGCGAGGTGCTGCGCGCGTGCCCAGCCGAGCGCCTCGTCGAGGCGGCCCTGGGCCACGAGCGCCCGTGCCCGCTGCGCCGCGACGGGCCGCACGTTCGGCGAGTAGTCACCGACGTAGACCCGCTCGGCCTCCTCGAGCAGCGCGACCGCCCCGGCCAGGTCCCCCTCCGCCTCTCGCAGGCGAGCGCGCGCCACACGCCATCGGTAGGGGAACTGGGGCAGACCCAGGTGCTCGCCGAGCTCGTCGACACGCTGCAGGTGGGCGGCGGCCGCCGCGAGGTCGTCGCGCTCGCAGGCGACCTGGCTCAGGCCGACGACCATGTCCGCCGTCCCGCGTAGGGGCCCGTCGACCTCGTAGGCGGCGGCGAGCCGGAGCGCGTCCGCGTAGGTGCGCAGGGCGTCGCCGAGCCGGCCCTGGGTGAGGCGGAGATCGGCCAACGTGATCGAGCAGCCGAGCACGTCCGCGATGTTGCCGGCCCGCTCCAGACCCTCGACGGCGACGGAGTAGCCCCGGTGGGCCGCCTCCAGGTCTCCGGCGCCCCACGAGGCGAGCCCCGAGAGGGCCGACGCGGCCGCGATCGTGAGGTCGTCGCCGGGCGCGGCACTCGCGATCGCCCGGTTGGCGTGGATGACGGTGCCGGCGGGGTCGCCGGCGACGAGCGCCAGGGCGGCTCGATAGGTCTCCATCGCGCCCGGCAGTCGTGCCAGCTCGGCCTCCTCGAGCACCACCAGGTCCGCCGGGGGGTCGGCCAGCAGCCGCTCCACGTCGTCCAGCCGACCAGGCACCGTCTCGAAGTCCCCACTCGACATCAGGGTGCCGATGAAGCCCACGGCGAGGACCGGGCGACGCCGCACCACGTCGTACGGGATGTCGTCGAGCCAGCCCCGGACGGTGGCTTCCTGCCGCTCCCGCAGCAGGCCGATGACGGAGCGTTCGATGACGTCGGCCGCCCGCTCGACGTCGCCGGCCGCGAGCGCGTGCCGGACAGCCGGCACGGGCTCGCCGGCCGCGTCGTACCACGCGGCGGCTCGCCGGTGGAGGCGAGCGACCTCGCCGGGGCGCTCCTCGAGCAGGTGTGCACGCAGCACGTCGGCGAACAGGTGGTGGTAGCGGTACCAGTGGCGACTGTCGTCGAGGGAGACGACGAAGAGGTTCGAGCGCTCCAGCGACTCGAGCACGGCCTTGCCGTCGCTCCCGCCGGTGACGGCGTCGCAGAGGGAGCCGGTGAGGCGGTCGAGGACCGACGTGTCGAGCAGGAAGGTCCGGACGGACTCGGGCTGGAGGCCGAGCACCTCCTCGACGAGGTAGTCGACGACGTACCGGTCGTCCCCGGCGAAGCCGGCGATGAAGCCGGCGGCGTCCTCGCGTCCCTCGAGCGAGAGGGCTGCCAGCTGCAGCGCCGCGATCCAGCCCTCGGTCCGGTGCTCCAGGGTGGCGATCTCGGGGGTGTCGAGGTCGAGGCCGACGACGTCGTTGAGGTACGCCGTCACCTCGTCGAGGGTGAACCGAAGGTCGGCAGCGCGGACCTCCACGAGCTCGCCGCGAGCGCGCAGCCGGGCCAGCGGCAGGGCGGGATCGGCGCGGGTGCTGATCACCAGGCGCACCTGAGGAGGAAGGTGCTCGAGCAGGAACGCGACGTCGCCGGCGATGGCGGGTCCGTCTGCGAGGTGGTAGTCGTCGAGGACCAGGTCGACCCCGTCGGGCAGGGCCCCGAGCTCGTTGACCAGGGTCGCGATCACCGCCTCCATCGGCGGGGGCGCCTGCAGGAGGGGCAGGACCCCGGCCCCCACACCCGGCGCCACGGCGTCGAGGGCGGTGACCACGTAGGTCCAGAACGCCGCCGGCTGCTGCTCACTCTCCTCCAGCGACACCCACGCGACCGGGCGCCCCGACCTGGCCTCGGCCTCGGCCCAGGCGGCCAGGAGCGTCGTCTTGCCGAACCCCGCCGGGCCGGAGATCAGCGTCAGCCGTGGCTGCTCGTCTCCGCCGAGCCGGTCGGCGAGCCTCGGTCGCGGCACCACGCCGCGTCGTACGGGCGGGATGAAGAGCTTGGTCCGGACCAAGGGACTCGGCACGGCCGCTCCCGTCACTCGTCTTCGCGGGCGATCGTCCCGACCCTAGAGCACGAGGAAGGGTTCGAGCAGGCCGCCCTGGGCCGCGCGGGCGAGAGCGACGGCGTCGTCCTCGGGGAGGTCGAGCACCCGCACGTGCTGGCGGCCGCCTGCGGTGGTGGCGACCAGGTCGGCCAGCCCCGCCCGGCGCTGGAACCAGGTCGAGCGCAGGTTCCAGCCGATCACCGACCCCGTGGCGAGGGCCTCGCGACGGCGGTTCAGGCTGCCCGACCTGGCGACGAGGTGGCCGTCGACCAGGGCATGCCCCAGAGCGCGGGCGCGGTCGACGGCGAGGACCACCCCGGCGGCGAGGGCGGCGAGGGCGACCACGACGAACCACGGGGTGAGGTAGTACGACGCGACCGCGGCCGCCACGGCGACAGCGGCCGCCGGGACGAGCGCGCGGGTCCATCGCCGGCGCCGCGCACGGGGGCCGTGGGACACCAGGGAGATCCCGACCGGCCCGTCCTCGCCGAGGACCTCGGCCGCGACCCGGTCGACCTCGCCGCGGGGCGCGGGCGGGACCAGGACTGAGCTGCCCTGCTGCTTCTTGCTCAGGCCGGTCACGATCGCGGACAGCCGGGCGCCTCCGGCGAGCCGGAGGCTGAGGGGCTCGCCGATGCTGACCCCGGAGACGCGGGCGTCGTCGAGGCTGGTCTCGCGGGTCGTGAACAGCCCACGGCGGAGGTGCCATGCGCCGTCCTCGGCGGTGTGGCTGAGGACGAAGCCGAAGTTCGTGACGACGTATCCCACCACCGCCAGGAGACAGAGCACGACCACGATCGTCGCCAGCCCACCGAGCACGAGCACCGTGACCCCGAGCCGCTGGAGCTCGTGCTCGTCGACCGTGGGCGCCCACTCGAAGGTGCGGAGGCCCTGGGTCAGGAGCCCCAGAGCGGCACCGGCGATGACGACCCCGGACGACGTCAGGGGAGCGAAGCGGACCCAGCTGGGGTCGAGGGTCAGCACGACCCGCCGTCGGATCTCGTGCGGCACCTCCGGGTCGGGCGCTCCTGAGACGCGCAGCAGCCGCGAACGGAGCTGTTCGGCGGCGGGGACGGAGAGGCCGTCGAGGTCGAGCCTCCCGTCTCCCTTGTCGTTGCTCTGACCGGTCCCGACGCGCAGGGTGACCAGGCCGAGGGCCCGGTGGATCGGTGAGGCAGACAGGTCGACGGTGCGGACCCGGTCCAACGGTGTCGACACGACCCGCTTGTTGAGCAGGCCGTTGCGCACCTCGACCCGGCCCGGCGTCAGGCGATAGCTCGTCGTCACGTAGCGGAGCAGGCCGAGGCCGACCGGGATCGCGACGCCGATCAGGCCCCAGTAGCCGCCCTCGGTCCCGCGGTTGAAGAGGAGGAGCCCGATCAGCACCGGCAGGAACCGCACGACCTCGCGGACGGGGTGCACCAGCAGCATCCGCCGGTCGAGCCGGTGCCACCCGTGGACCTCGTCGAACGGGTCCATCAGGTCGCGTCCCCGGGGACGGAGTCGGCCATCCGGGTCAGGTCCTCGATGATCGCGAGCGCGCGGTCGCGGTCGAGCCCTTCGATCGTCAGCGCGCCGGCGGACGACGCTGTCGTGACCCGCACCGTCGAGAGACGGAACAGCCGCGAGACGGCGCCCTCGCGGTGGTCGACGGTCTGCACCCGCGACATCGGCGCGATCCGGCGTTCGCGCGCCCACCAGCCGGTCTGGGTGTAGACCGCCGTGTCGGTGACCTCCCAGCGGTGCACCAGGTAGCGCCACTGGGGCACGAGGGCGGCGTACGCCAGGAGCAGCGCGGCGATCGCCCACAGCACCCAACCGGGCAGGTCGAACCAGTGCCACGGCCCGGTGGCGAAGGAGAGGAACACCACGATGACGACGCCGCGGAGGGTGTCCGTGGTGATCCACATCAGGCGTGCGCGCGGGCTGACCCGCTCGCTCGGCGCACGCAGGCGCAGGACGGCGCCGTCGGGACCGGGTGCGGACATCAGTCCTTGAGCTCGCAGATGACGGCGCCGTTGGTGACCGTCGCGCCGACCTCGGCCTGCAGCCCGGTGACGGTGCCCGCCTTGTGGGCCTTGAGCGGTTGCTCCATCTTCATGGCCTCCAGGACGACGACCACGTCGCCCTCGGCCACGACCTGGCCCTCCTCGACCGTCACCTTCACGATCGTGCCCTGCATCGGGCTGGTCACGGCGTCGCCGCCGGCCGCTGCCCCGGCCTTCTTACCGGCCGACCGCTTGGGCTTCTTCGCGCCGCCGGCGCCGCCCCCGGCCGCGACCGAGCCGAGGCTACCCGGTAGCGAGACCTCGAGCCGGCGGCCGCCCACCTCGACGACGACGGTCTGCCGCACCTCGGGGTCGGCGCCCTCGGCCGGGGTGCCGGCGTACGGCGTGATCCGGTTGTCGAACTCGGTCTC